>LFRM01236475.1_pt1 | contig 26883 bp, 21 predicted proteins | sample 618341 | NCBI WGS metagenome assembly LFRM01 (sample SAMN03654438, study PRJNA283298) | anaerobic digester metagenome | isolation source: pool of bioreactors CSTR01a, CSTR02a, and CSTR03a thermophilic anaerobic... | place: Denmark: Kgs. Lyngby | collected 2014-05-21 | reverse complement strand
TTGGTAGCTGTCATGATCATGGTATCAATAGGCACGTTTAACTGGGATTCACTTAAAAATATTCGCACCTACCCGCTCTCAAGCAATATTGTTATGATTGCAACGGTGGCTGTTGTGGTTGCCACCCATAACCTGGCTTATGGCGTGCTGATTGGCGTCTTGCTGTCGGCTTTGTTTTTTGCCAATAAAATTGAACGCTACATGTCTGTCCAATCAACCCTGGATGACACGGGAAACACGCGTACTTACGTGGTTAAGGGGCAAGTTTTCTTCAGTTCTGCCGAAAAATTCACAGCGGCATTTGATTTCAGGGAAGCGCTTTCAAACGTCGTGATTGATATCAGCCAGGCTCATTTCTGGGATGTTTCCGCGGTGGCCGCCGTTGATAAAGTGGTCATCAAGTTCAAGCGTGAAGGTACGCAAGTAAACGTAATTGGCATGAATGAAGCAAGCCAGACCATGATTGAAAAATTCGGCGTTCACCTTAAACCGGATGCCCTGGATCAATTGGGCAAGCACTAAAAGGAGCTTAAACCGTGTCAAAAATTATTGCGTGTATTGATGGTTCACCCGGCACCCATACCGTTTGTGATTACGCCGCCTGGTTCAGCCATAAACTGAATGCACCCCTTGAACTTTTGCATGTTATTGATGCCCCCAAGGCCCAGGCCCCGCAAGACTTAAGTGGCGCCATTGGTTTTGGTAGCCGGGAAACGCTGTTGCAGGAACTGGTTGAACTGGAAGAGCGCAAAGGAAAAATTGAAATCAAGCATGGCAAGGTCTTGCTTGAAGAAGCCGGCAAATACCTGCTACATAAATTCAATCTTAAAACATATAGCTTCCAGCGCCGGGGCAGCCTGTTGGAAACAGTGGTTGCACTGGAAGAAGATATCCGTGTGCTGGTGATGGGAAAACACGGCACGCAAACCGAATTGCGTCCCGACAAAATCGGGACGCAAATTGAAAATGTTGTCCGTGCGATTTATAAACCGGTATTGATCGCCACTTCTCCATTCCAGACGCCCCAATCTTTTCTGGTGGCTTTTGATGGCAGCCCGACGGCAAGAAAATGTATTGAACAAATTGCATCAAGCCCGCTTCTTAAGGGGCTGGCCGCTTATTTGGTTTATGTGGGCCAGCCCAGCCAGGAAATACAAAACCAGCTGTCCTGGGCCAAAGAACAACTGGAATCACAAGGTTTTACCGTTACCACAAACACGCAGGACGGTGAAGTGGATAAATCAATCATGAGTTACGCCGCACTGCATCAGATAGACCTGCTTGTGGTCGGTGCCTATGGCCACTCAAAAATACGCCAGTTTTTTATTGGCAGCACCACCACCAGGCTCATTAACCGCTCAACAAAACCGGTCCTGTTACTACGCTAAAATCTCCTCATGAACTCCGATGATTTGGCACTATTTTCCGCAGTTGTACACGCAGGCAGCATTTCCCGTGCAGCCATTGAAAAAGGGATGGACCAGTCTACCGTCAGCCGACGGATAAGCCTGCTGGAATCCGAGGTGGGCGGCCGTCTGTTCCATCGCAGCGGACGTGGTGTGACGCTGACTGAACGCGGGCAGCAATTAATGATTTATGCTCAAACCATTTCCAACACACTGGAAACCGCCCTGCGGGCCATGCAAAAAGAAACCGAAACCGGACCGGCCAGGCTGCGCATCGGAGCCCAGCCCACGATTGCCAGAATGACGTTTGGCAAGCTTTATCATGCGTTCAGGGCCCAGTACCCCAATACCCAAATCCGTTTCATTGAAGGGCTGGCCAACCAGCTGTTAAGCGGTCTCAATGATGGTGAAATTGATCTGCTGTTGCTGTATCGCCCTGAACATGCCGGTGCCCTGCCTTACGACCCTTTGCTGCATGAAGGCATCTGGCTGATCACGCCACCCGACTTCACGCTCCCGGTAGCCAATAGCGTACCGCTCAGCCAGCTGGCTGATATCCCCCTGATCCTGCCCAGTACCCATCACGGCATACGGCTTATGGCTGAAACCGCAGCCGCCCGCCATGGTTTTTCCCTGAAGCTGGCGCTGGAATGCGATGGTTCCACCACCATGACCAAACAGCTGGTGATGGACGGTTGCGGCTGCACCATACTGCCGCTAGCCGCCGTGATAGATGATGTTAACGCCGGCCGCCTTAAAACCTATCGCCTTACCGAACCGGGTATCAGCCGCTGTGTGGCGCTGTTAATGGGCAAAACGCCAAGAGACGCTTCAGAAACCTGGCAAATCAATCAGATCATCAGGCAAACCGTGACTGAGCTGGTACAAAACCGGCTCTGGCCGGACACAGAACTTGATGCCGCCCTGCACTCCGGCCCTTTGCCTGTCACACCACCGGCAGCCTAAACAGATGCCAGACGCACTTGCGGGTTAATCTGTGCCGGATCGGTGCAAAGCTCCAGCAAGGCAGGTTTACCTGAAGCCAGTGCCCGCTCAAAAGCGGCCGGAAAGTCTGCNNTTGGACAGCGTCGTGCCTGATACCCGACCCGGATACTCCCGCTCCTGGTGCATGCGAATGGTGCCAAACATCCCGTTATTAACCACAATCACCACCACGGGCGCGCCAAACTGCATGGCAGTGGCCAGTTCTTGCGGATACATCATGAAGCAGCCATCACCGGCAAAACAGACCACGGTTTTTTCGGGGGCATGCAACTTGGCTGCAATGGCCGCCGGCAGGCCATAGCCCATAGCCCCATTGGTGGGTGCCAGTTCCGTAGCCGGCTGGCGGTAACGGAAAAAGCGATGCACCCAGACGGTATAGTTGCCTGCGCCATTGGCAATAACGGCATCTTCCGGCAAGACATGGTTCAAGTGTCCAATCACCGCTCCCATATCCACGCCTTTATAGTCGGCTACGGGTGCTTGCGGTGTGGAATGGACCAGGTAATCGGCATGGGCGGTTTCTGTCCACTTGGCCCAGACCGGCTCAGCCTGCGGTTTCAGACTGGCCAATGCGGCGGCAGCAGCAGGCATGCTGGTATTGACAGGCAAATGTGCCACAAAAACACGGTTCAATTCTGCCGGGTCAACATGCAAATGCACCAATTTCTGGCTGGGGGATGGCGATGTAACCAGACTATATCCCGCCGTGGGGGTGTCGGTTAAACGCGAACCAATCACCAACAACAGGTCAGCCTGCTTTACACGCTCAACCAACTGGGGTGAGGTTCCCAGGCCCAGTTGCCCCACATAATGGGCATCACGGTTATCAAACAAATCCTGGCGACGGAATGAAGCGGTTACCGGCAAATTATAAGCCTGAACAAACTGTTTCAGGTCACGGCTTGCCTCTGGCGTCCAGCCAGTTCCGCCCAGCACCAGCAGGGGCTGCTTTGCCTGCGCCAGCAAACGGGCAAGCTCATCAATATCCTGTTGTGCAGGTGCCGCCTGGCTGATACGCACAGGAGGGGCATCTGCCACGGCAACGGCATTGAAAAGAATATCTTCCGGCAAAGCCACCACCACCGGTCCGGGACGCCCGGACATGGCCACACTGAACGCACGCGCCACCACCTCGGGAATGCGTTCAATGTCTTCAATCTCGGTAGCCCATTTGGCCAGGCTGCCAAACATCTGGCGGTAATCCACATCCTGAAAGCCCTCACGTTCTTTCATGGTGGTTTCAACCTGGCCCACAAACAAAATCATGGGAGTGGAATCCTGTTTGGCGGTATGCACGCCATTGCTGGCATGGGTCGCACCCGGCCCCCGGGTTACAAAAGCGATACCGGGCCGGCCTGTCAGCTTGCCATAGGCGTCAGCCATATTGGAAGCGGCACCCTCATGGCGGGTCACAATGGTACGGATATCTGCCGTATCATGCAGGGCATCAAGTACCGGCAGAAAGCTTTCTCCGGGTACACAATACACGGTATCAACCCGGTTCTGGCGCAAGGCCTCTACCAGAATCTGGCCGCCATTGCGGGAAGGGGTATTAAGGGTTTGGGATATCGTCATTTTATTCCATCTACTTCTTTAAGCATTTACTCGGACACTCGTCAATCGAGTTTGGTGTTGGTGGCTTCCACGAGGCTTTTCCATTTAATGGCCTCCTGTTTGATGAAAGCCGCGAAATTTTCTGGCGAATCGCCCACGGCACGTGAGCCGGTTTCATCAAGAATGCGCTTATATTCACTGGTTTGCATGAAATCAAGCGTAGCCTTGTTAAGGGTATTAACCACTTCAGCCGGCGTATTGGCCGGTGCAAACAGGCCATACCAGGCTGATGCTTCCATACCCGGCAAACCGGCCTCGGCAAATGTAGGGACATCAGGCAGTAATGGAGAACGCTCCAGGCTGGAAATGGCAATCGGTTTCACCTTACCGGCTTTAATATGCGGCACAATGGCAATGGTGCTGTCAAACATCATTGGCACATGTCCACCCAGCAAGTCGGTAATGGCCGGTGCCGTACCTTTATAAGGAACATGCACCATATCAAGTCCGGTCGTCATCTGGAACAGCTCACCGGTCAGGTGCTGGGTCGTGCCATTACCGGCCGAGGCCCATTGAAAATCACCGTTCTTTTCTTTAATGTAGTCCAACAGTTCCTGCAGGTTATTGACCGGCATAGAAGGATTAACCACCAGCACCAGCGGCACCTGCAACAGGTTGCTGACAGGGGTGAAGTCCTTTTCTGCGTCATAGGGCATTTTTGCGTAAATATAAGGATTAATCACAAAAGGTCCGCTGGATGACAACAGTAATGTATATCCATCAGGTTTGGCCTTGGCAACCATATTGCTGCCAATATTGCCGCCTGCACCGGCACGGTTGTCAATAACCACAGACTGGCCCAGCGTTTTGTGCAAATGTGCCGCCAAAGGACGGGCTCCAATATCCGAAGGGCCGCCAGGCGGCCATGGAACAACCATCGTTACAGCCTGAGAGGGATACGTATCAGCGATAGCGGTATTGCTAAAAACGGCACCTGCCATACAGGCGACAGCCAATAAGGTTTTCCATTTCTTATGCATTTGTCTTCTCCTTGATTCAATTTTTTATGGTAAATACCCAATCAGGCATTGATATAGGCGGTTTTTACGGTGGTGTAGAACTCGGCGGCATACCTGCCCTGCTCCCGAGGCCCATAACTGGAGCCCTTGCGGCCACCAAAAGGAACGTGATAATCCACCCCGGCAGTCGCAAGGTTCACCATGACCATGCCGGTCTGGGCATGACGTTTAAAGTGTGTTGCCAGCTTGAGTGAGGTGGTCACAATCCCGGCACACAAGCCGAACTGCGTATCATTGGCCAATGCCAGGGCATGCTCATAATCACTGGCACGAATCACGGCGGCAACCGGTCCGAAGATTTCTTCCCGGGCAATGCGCATGGTGTTGTCGGCATCCACAAACAGGGCCGGTGACAGGTAAAAACCGTCATGCTGGCGCTGCAGGCGCTCACCCCCATGCAGCAGCCGCGCACCTTCTTCCACACCAATATTGATATAAGACAGGTCGGTTTCCAGCTGGCTCTGGTCTACCACAGGGCCAATATCAGTGCCCGCGGCCAGCGCATCATCCACGTTCAGGGCCGCCAGGCGTGCCTGCATGGCCTGGACAAAATGGTCATGAATGCCGGGCGTGACAATCAGCCGTGAAGAAGCCGTGCAACGCTGCCCCGTTGAAAAATAGGAACCCTGGATCGCGCATTCCACCGCCACATCCAGGTCGGCATCATCTGTCACCACCAGCGGGTTCTTGCCGCCCATTTCCAGTTGTACCTTGCCCATGCGGGCCACCACTTTGGCCGCAATAGCCTGCCCGGTGACGACCGAACCGGTAAAAGAAACCCCGTCCACATCAGGGCTGGTCACGATTTCCTCGCCCACCACTGAACCACGTCCCATCACCAGATTCAACACACCGGCAGGCAAACCCGCCCGCACCAGGATATCCACCAGTGCCCATGCACTGGCTGGCACCAGTTCGGCCGGTTTGAATACAACGGTATTGCCGTAGGCCAGGGCAGGCGCAATCTTCCAGGCCGGGATGGCAATCGGGAAGTTCCAGGGCGTGATAATACCAATGACGCCTAAAGGTTCGCGGGTAATTTCAATATCCACCCCGGGGCGTACCGAAGGCAGTTTTTCACCGGCCATGCGCAAGACTTCTCCGGCAAAAAAGCCGAATATCTGCCCGGCACGGGCCACTTCGCCAATTGCTTCAGGCAATGTTTTGCCTTCTTCACGGGCCAGCAGCCGGCCCAGCTCATCTTTGCGGGCCAGAATTTCGGCCGAGGCACGGGCCAGGATATTGGAACGCTCTTGCATGGAAAACATGGCCCAGGCTGGGAACGCATCCCTGGCAGACTGAATGGCAGTTTTCGCCTGCTCAAGATCCGCCTGTCCAAAATCGCCAATAATGTCTTTAATATTGGATGGATTACGGTTGGTGCTGACTGATTCAGCGCTCACCCACTGACCACCTATATAGTTCTTAAATAATTGTGTACGCATATGAACCCGATAATTTGAAACCGGACTGCCTGTGAAAATGTGATTGCAGCCTTATGGTTTCGCAGTATATGGCATGCCAATGAATCCACCCATGCGCCCGGTACATACCAGCTTTGCCATACAGCCGTTTAGCTGCCCGCACATAGACACCCTGCTTTGCAGAACATTGGAGGAAGCAGTTCTGGGTAGTACACTAGAGACTTTCATCCCTAACTATGGAATCATGCAACCATGAAACACCTGCTTCAAGTTGACTTCCCCTACACCGGCCCCTGGGGTCAGGAAATGAGCAAAGCAATGAATGACCTGGCCCGATCCATTGCGCAAGAACCCGGTCTGATCTGGAAAATATGGACAGAAAATGAAAGTGCCAACGAGGCAGGCGGTATTTACCTGTTTCAGGACAAACCCAGTGCCCTGGCCTATCTGGAGATGCACACCGCCCGTTTGAAGAGCTTTGGCATTCCCCAGGTGAATGGAAAAATATTCGCGGTGAATGATGACTTGTCCAGAATTGACAACGCACCGGTTTGATTTACCCCCCCCGCTAACCTACCGGTCTGGCGGGGGAGTTGTTTCGAATAGACGAAAAGCTGGATATGATCCCTGTCGCTTTCAAGGGTACCGCACCGGCTATCCAGGGCAAACGGCTAGCACGTTAAACAACGAAGTTTTTCTTAACGGGCGGCAACCGTTTCAGGCACATAAATCATGCGCCCATCATCAAGCCGGTAGGTAATGCCGGCCTTGATGCCCTGCCCCTGACCGATTTCACCATTGGACTCATAACGGGTCAGCTCTTCTCCTTCCTTAATGGTCATGGTCATATTGGCCTTGCCGGGGTTTTCAATCACAATCACATCCTGTGCGGCATACGGATTAAGCGGGTTAAGGGCAACCACCACCATCAAAATGCCAATCACCACAAGAAACAGGTCAATCATGTTAACCACCGAAAGGATGGGATCGTCTGCGTCATCAGATTCCAGAAATCTCATCATCAGCCCTCCTGCACCACTAGCAGGCCCTGGCGCTCCAGCTCACGCAGTTCCTGCAACAGCCAGCGCCGCCGTACTGTTAGTATGAAAAACGTAATGCTGGCTGCCATCAATGCCAAAATAACCGCAGAAAAAGCGGTCACCAGGTTCTCGCCAACACCGGCGGCATTGCCTCCGCCAAGCGCCAGCAAGGCCGGCCCCATGGGTATCATGGTGGCAATCAAACCCAGCATGGGTGCCGTGCGCGACACAATGCGCAACAGTTCCAGGCGATGCATAATCCATAGTTCCAGATCATCGGCAGTGCCACCATGGCTGGCATGCCGCTGACGCAACACCGGTTGCGCGCGTTGCCGGCGCCGTTGCCACCACTCAACGGCAAAACCGCCCAGCGAAGCAAAGGAATACAACAGGCAAAGCAAAATCATCACAAGGACAGGGGCAAGGAAAAGCCCGGCAAGTTCGTACAGTCCTGACTCAAGAAAATTCATTTAATACTCCATACTCAAGAAAATTATGCGTGTGCATGCCCTGTACGGGTCCCGCGCCATTGACGCAGCGCACCATACAAGGTGGCGACACCCAGCAGGGAAAGTGAAAAAACCAGCATCCAGGGAAACGATGGCAGCGCCGTTTCCACCGGCTGCATGACCTGGCCACTGACCGCAGACGGTGCCTGGCCGTCGGCTGCAGAAGCGGGCTCAGGTGTTGCGGCACCTGCTTGTGCAGTCGCTTGCGCAAGGCCAAACCCCTGGGCCATGTCCGTCACAAAAGCCTGTGTCAGCGGATCTCCGGCCGTGGCATTGAACTGCTGCGCCAGTTCCTGCCAGCGCCCGGCCAGCGCCTGCCGGGTGGCTTCGGGCGCATCCCAATAGCCTTTGCGTATGGCTTCGGCCATGCGTTCCAGCAACTGCGCCTGGGCGGTGGGGTTGTGCTGCTCAAACCATTCATTCGTACCCAATTGACGGGTATCTTCAATATAAGTGTCGAAGATGGCCTGCCATTGATCGGACCGCACGGTACCGGGGTCTACGGCCTGCCAGCCGAACAGGTTATTAACCGTATCCACAACTTCCAGCGTGCCGGCATAACCTTCATTTTGCATGCCCTGTATCCAGTGCGGGTTCAGGTATCTGACCCGCATCTCATTGGACAAAAACGCTTGCATGGAAGTGGTCTTGGGTTCTTTTTGGCGCAAATCAGAGATATACAGCAGCGGGCTTTTGCCATCCAGATGCCGGATCGCCACCGACAGCCCACCCAGAAATTCGAATGGATGATCGGTGGAAAGCACGCCATGTATGTTTGAGGTACGTGACATGACCGCTGCATCGGTGCCCCGCAACTGGGCCGCCAGCAGGTTGGCCGAAGCTGGCTTGGTAGCCCAGCCTTCACTGCCATAGGCATACTGCATGCGGTTCAGGAACTGCCCGGCCAGGGCGGCATCCCCTTCCCACTGGGTGGATTGCTGCATCATGCCGGGCAGACCAGTGCCGTAATTGCCCGGTGCACTGCTGAAAATCCGGTAGCGGGCAGCCTGCGCTGCCTCGTCTGCCGACATGCCCGATGCCAGCAGTTCGGCCGTGATCCGCTTTGTATTGGACGCAACCGGATTAACCGGTTCATCCAGGTCCGCAAGCTGGTTCATGGCCTCGGCAAGCAAGCGCATAAAACCGTCATACTGATCCCGGTACACCCCCGTTGTCTGGATGACAACGTCAATACGCGGCCTGCCCAGGGTAGCGGCAGGAATAATTTCCAGACGGGAAACCCGGCCATTGCGCGCCCATACCGGTTTGAGGCCCAGTGCGTGCAGGATCTGCCCTTCGGTAATGCCTTGATGACGCACCGCTTCGCCCGCCCACAGGCTGAATGCCAGGCGTTGGGGCCAGGCGCCCTGATGCTCACTGCGATAAGTATTCACCAGTTGCATCAATGCCGTGCCACCGCTTTCATAAGCGGCAGGCGTGGGCAATTTATCGGGCTCCAGCGCATACAGGTTACGGCCGCTGGCCAAACCGGGACTGCGTATGGGATCGCCCCCCGGCCCCGGCAACACGAAACCGCCCGACAAGCCGCTTAATAACGCTTCCATCTCGCCGGTATTAGCCAGGCCCGCGTCCAGCTCTTGGGCACGCCGCAGATGCGCCTGAAGTTCAGGCACAGCCGTGGCAATATCTTCACCCTCACGCAGGTAACGGTTCAGGGTTTGATAAGGAACACTGCTTTGCAGCTTCGTGAAATCTTCCGCAAACACCCCATCCGGCAAACCCAGCGCCTCATAAAAAGGCTGGCCCAGCTGTTGCATCACCACGGAAAGCCGGTGCTCCGGCGCAGAAGGCTGGCCAAAACGATGCAACCCCAGTGGCATGGCGGTTTGGGCCAGCGACTGCAAATGATCGTGCAAAACCTGCAGAAAACCCGAAAAATCATCACGCGCCTGACTTTCCTGCCAGCCCAAGTCCTGAATCATGCTGGAATCGCGCGTGGCGGCCAGGATTTTTTCCATGACCGCCTGCTGCACGGCACCTTCGTCCAGCTGCTCATACTCTTCTATTAGTGTAAACATATCGCGCAGTTCATCATAAAGTCCTGCCGGTGCGAAAGGCGGCGTTTGATGACTGATGGAAACCGCCCTGCCCCGGCGTCGTGTCTGCAGCGCCTCGCCTACGTTATCCTGGATATAGGGATAGAAAACGGGCAAATCTCCCAATGCCAGAAAGGGATAGTCACTCATGGAAAGCCCCCTGTCCTTGCCAGGCAACCATTCCTGGGTGCCATGGGTACCCAGATGGATCAGGGCGTTGGCACCAAACGCTTCGCGCACCCACAAATAAGCCGCCATGTACAAATGGTCAGGAGCCATCGACTCATCGTGGTAATTGCCACCCATTTCCGCGGCTCTGGGCATTTGTGGCATGACAACCAGATTGCCCGACTTCATTCTGGGAATAACGAACACGGGCACGCCATCCACCGTGTGTACCGCCCAATGGTCTGCCGGATTCCCCCAGACAGCCATGCCTTCGCGTGGCCCGGGAGGCAATTTGTCCAGCCATGCCTGGTATTGCGAAACCGGCAGCGCCGCCGCCAGGCCCCGGGCCAGCAGATCTTCTGGCGGGCTGCTTCGGTACAGCATGGACAGCATGGCCTGGCCCTTTTCGATCATGTCTGCTTCGCTGATGGGGTCAATGTCATAGCCGGCCCGGTTCAGCACCCGGGTCATGTTTTCAATGCTGGCCGGCACGTTTAAGTGCGAAGCACCGAAATTGCGCTCACCGGCCGGATAATTCCAGAACATCAGTGCCAGCTGCCTGCCGCTGGCAGGCTTGCGACGTAACTCCATCAACTTGCGCAATTTATCCAGCAAACCGTCCACCTGTTCGGCCATGGGCACCGCCGCTCCGTCCTGCAGGGCAGACAGCACCATCGGGTCGCTCATGCCCCAGGTTTCTGGAATGGCCATAAAAATCGGCACAACCCTTTGCGCCACACCACTGGGCGCTGCCAGCCATTGGGCCTGATCGCCCTCACGATAGGTCAGGGTCTGGATCACGGGGATACCCAATTGCGCCAGTTCGGCAGCGCGCTCGGTGCTGTTCTGCGTCATGCGCAGGTTGACCATCGCATCGGCACCGGCCGGCTTGACAACCTTCGTCAACGCCTTGGGATCACTGCTGTCATACCAGAAGGCAAGCGGCAAGATGTTTCTGGCTTCGGCGGCGGTAATCAGGGCATCAATAAGCTGCGTCTGCATGTCACTGACCACGCCATTGTGAATCAGGAAGGCAACGTGACCAACGGGCTGGGGCATGCGTGCCCGGGCCCAGGCCAGGTAAGGCTCAAGCGACTCGAATACCTGCGGGGCGGCCGGATGATAAAACCCGGTCTCAGGCACCGGTTCGGCAGCCGGCAGCGAGGCAATGGAACGGCCTTCGGCAAGGTCTTTGGCGGCCTGGAAAAACAGCCCGTAATTGCCGGTACCGCCGTTGGTGTAATAGCTGGACAGTTGCCGGGCCTGTTCGGCCGTCATGCCACCAAAGTCTTCAACACGGCTGCCAACCCTAAGCCAGGGGATATTCCCCTGCCGCAGGTTTTCACCGATCACACCATCCACTTCGGCACGGGCACTGGGCCGTGGCGTATCCAGCACCACCAGGCTGGCGCCCTGCAACCAATGCCCGGCGGGTGCACCTATCGTGCCAACATCCACGTGTTCAAGCCGGACACCCGCACGTTCGGCAATCGGTGCCAGCACATGGAATTTTGCCGGCAGCACCGAACGGTTGGTGACGACTTTGACAAGCGGTGCCGAAGCATCAACGGCAGGTTGAGCCTGTACAAACCCGGAAACACCCAGGCACCACAACAGCATCCATAGATTAAGAATGAGCTTTCGCATATGCTTAAAACCTCATTTCCATGCCAACAAACAGGCGACGTCCTTCATCACTGAAGACATAATCTGCGGACTCATCGGCCAGACGCTTGTCGGTAAGGTTTTCAATACCCGCATGCAAAGTCACATGACGGTTGACATCGTAACTGCCGTACAGGGAAAGGATTGAATAGGCAGGCTGATACCCCGACCCTGAAGTCGTCCGTTGTGAGCCGACATACTGCCACTTGAGGCTGGCATCCCAGTCATCCGCCGGTTGCCAGTTCAATGTGGCATTGGCGGTATGGCGCGGTCGGTCCGTCAGGCGCGTTTTGCTGGTGCGATCCACCGCATCCAGATAGGTATAGTTGGTTTTCAGATGCAGGTTCCAGGGCAGCTCAACACCAAAGACCAGCTCCAGGCCGCTAATGCGAGCCTTGTTGATGTTAATGTACTCATGTGTTTTGATCTTGCCACTACACCCGGAAACACAGTGGCTATCAATCAAATCATCAACCTGGTTCAGGAATAGCATGGCATTGGCTTGCCAGCTGTCTGCGTTGTAGTCAAAACCCGCTTCATACGACACCGAGGTCTCGGGCTTCAGGTCTGGGTTGCCGAAGATTTCTGAACCCCGCCCCCATGTACCGCGATATCCGGGTGACAGCTGTTTAAGTGTGGGAGCCCGAAAACCCTTGCCCACACCACCCTTGAAAACCAGCTCATCATTGAAGTGATACAGTACATAGGCACGCGGACTGGTCTGCCAGCCATAATTGGGATGATGGTCGAAACGGCTGCCAAGCAGCAACTCCCAGTTTTCCCCCAGCATCATTTCATCCTGCAGGAAAAAAGCCTTGTGGGTAGCATTTTCCCGGCCGGACGCATTCACGGTGGGGTCTTCCAGGGTTTCTTTGCGCAATTCACCGCCCAGCGTAACGGTGTGTCCGGCCAATGGCTCAAAGCTGATCATGCCACTGGCAACCTTATCGGTAAACTGGTGCGGGCCGGTGCTGCCACCATCTGTCCGGTCATTAACACGCTTAAGGTTGGAACGGTACAGCTTGATTTCGCTTTTCCCCCAGTCCCAGTCTCCGGTGTGTGACAGGGAAAGGCGCTGCCGCCGTATATTGTCGTCTGAACGGTAAGTGGTGCTATTGCGCCAACGATCTTCTTTGCCGACACTCATGGTGGCGTCCAGACGTTGCCTGTCATCAGGGGTCCAGGTTAATCCCACCGTGCCCAACAGGTCTTTCCGGTACCCCATGGAGGTTTCATGAAAAGCCGTGGGCGTTGCACTTTGAGGCGTGTATAAGGCCTGCGTATGTTGATATTGCCCGGACACCGTCAGGCCAAGCACGTCCTGTACCAGTGGACCTGAAAGATAGGCACCCAGACGGTGACGGTCACCGCCCCGACTGGTGCGGGGAAAAACGCCATCGGCAGAAAAAACACTGATCCACTCATCGGTGGCACGTCGTGATATCACGTTGACAACACCGCCCAGCGCCTCTGAACCGTAAAGCGAAGACATGGGACCACGGACAATTTCAATACGTTCAATGGCTTCCGCCGGCATCCAGCCGTGCTCAAAATCCGAGCCGAAAACAAGGGGACCCGACTGGTTGATACGCATGCCGTCATACAGGACCAGGGTGTGGTCTGTTTTCATGCCGCGGATTGAAATACCCTTGCCATTAATGCCAACGCTACTCAACGTAACACCGGGGGTGCCCTCCACCGCCTGGGCCACATCATAAATCGGCCGACGACTCAGCTCCTCGCTGTTTAACACCGTGACACTGGCGGGTGCATCCTCCAACAAACGCTCGCTTGCCGATGCCGTTACCACAATGGGCTCCAATTGGGTAACACTGGCAACGCTGGTATTGGCCCAGGCAGTACCAAATAGGGCACCGGCTACCGTAGGGCAGGCCAAGACGGACAGGCGAAAACGTGATAGGCAAATAAAATTAAAATCTGTCATTTGTGAATTTATATATCTATTTATGTTTATAGGTAACAAAGCACGGACGTAAACTGACTGTGACGCCGGACGTTACCAGAGTCTGTAATAGACCTGACGCTGTCGCGTAAGCGGGAATGGGCAATAAACACAAAAAAGCCCCGGAAAACAATCGTCAAGGCATGATTGAGGCGAACACAATCACTGGCAAAAAGTTAACCGAGGCTTAAAGGAGGGGCGCGGGAGCCCAGCGGCGGGCCCAGGGCGGGCAAAGGAGGGAGTGCTTCATTGCCATGCAGCAATGGGGCAGGACGTTGCGTAACGAACGTCACCAACGCAGGCGCTTGCGATGCGGGGATTAATACCTGCGATGCAAGCAGGCAAAATGAGCAATTCTGATTGTCAAAATAATCGCCTGACGATGGCTCGACCGGCTGTCCGTTTGCATCCACCAGGATGGTGCTTGTACCGGCAACGGTACAAATGGTAATGGAAAATCTGCCGTCACGGGCGCCGGAAAAGTCGGGCATATAGCCCACAGGAATCAGCGCCCGGCACAGGAACGACAAAACCGTCAGGCAAAAAAGAATTTGCCAGACGCGTGTCATCTTGTATCGAGGTGGATCCTGAAGGATTTGCATAGCCCGCAACTATATCATATTCGCCGCCTCGCCCCAACGTTGAAATCATGTCCGGCATGAGCGGCATCACTGATTTTGCATCACCAATCTGACCGGTCTACCGCGTTTAAAAACAAACAGGAAACCTCCCAATATGTCATGTTTGTATCTTGTAATTGTCATATTCACGTGCTAGGATCACCCAACAACACAATAACATATCGTTCCAGCCACCTATGTTTATCTTATTTCAATTGAAACCACTTTATGGCTTCTGACACGGAACCACCCAGTACGGTGCTGGCCCACGCCAGCCAAACTTCGATTGTCTTTTGCACTGCATACCCCGTTACGCCCTATAGCCCGCTTCGGATTCATCCATCCCGGGCCAATGTCACTGTACGCCTGTTTGCCTTGTCACGCCTTTACCCGAAAACACAATGATTGAACTGCTCATGGACCCCACCGCCTGGATCGGTCTTGCCACGCTTGTCGTTCTTGAGATCGTCCTTGGCATTGACAACCTCATTTTCATCGCTATCCTGGTTGAAAAGCTGCCCCCTCACCAACGGGACAGGGCCCGCGTCATCGGCCTTGGACTGGCGCTACTCATGCGACTGGGCCTGCTTTCAGTCATTTCCTGGATCGTCACGCTCACCACCCCCCTGTTCAGTCTCTTCGGGCATGGTTTTTCAGGCCGCAGCCTGATATTGCTGGTCGGGGGGCTCTTTCTGCTTTTCAAGGCCACCACGGAACTTCACGAACGGCTTGAAGGCGTCTCTCACAAAGGGTCTGCCTCGGGCGGTTATGCCAGCTTTGGCGTTGTCGTCACACAAATTGTGGTGCTGGATGCCGTTTTTTCCCTGGATGCGGTCATCACGGCTGTTGGCATGGTAGACCAGTTGCCGGTCATGATGGCGGCGGTCATCATCTCCATCGGTGTCATGCTGGTCGCTTCCAAGCCGCTGACACGCTTCGTGAACGCACACCCCACCGTTGTCGTGCTGTGCCTGAGCTTCCTGCTCATGATTGGTTTAAGCCTGTTCGCTGAAGGCCTGGGCTTTCATCTACCCAAAGGTTATTTATATGCGGCCATTGGCTTTTCTATCATGATTGAAGCCCTGAACCAGATCGCCCGACGCAATGTTGTCCGAAAACAGGCCCGTTTCCCCATGCGTGAGCGCACTTCAAAAGCGGTTCTGCGCCTGCTGGGTGGACGCCAGTCAGAAGAGGAACACATCGGAGAGCTACCTGATGTCCCTGAAGACATAATGCCTGCCGCCTTTGCCCCGGAAGAACGCAGCATGGTCAGCGGCGTCCTGACACTGGCCGAACGCAACGTGCGATCCATCATGACGCACCGCTCTGATATCTCATGGGTGAACCTGGATGAAGATCCTGAAAAAATCCGTGAAAAACTGCTTGAAGTGCCCCATGGTTACTTCCCGGTCTGCCGTGGAACCATTGATAATGTTATTGGGGTGGCCCGTGTGAAAGACCTGCTTGGCGACCTGATCCGCGAAGGCAAAATCAATGAAAAAAACAGCTTGCGCACCCCGATCTACGTGCCGGAATCCATCACGGCCATCAACCTGATCGAAACCTTGCGCAGGGCCAGCGGGCAAATCGTTCTGGTCAGTGATGAATTTGGTGAACTCATGGGTGTGGTTTCACCCATCGACATCCTTGAGGCCATTGCCGGTGAGTTCCCCGACGAAGACGAAACCATGGAAATCCAGGCAACCGGACCCGGGCAATGGACAGTGGCAGGCTGTGCCGACCTGCATCAGCTGGAAATTGCGCTCCAGACAGAAGGCCTGGTTAGCGCGGAAGGTGACTATGCATCCCTGGGGGGTTATATGATCAGCCGGTTTGGCCGCCTGCCCAAAGAAGGAGAAACCCTGATCCATGAGCAGTTTGAATTACGGGTGGCAAGCATCGAAGAACAACGCATTGGAACCGTTCATATACGCAAACTGGACCCGCCCAACTCAATCGAAACCTGATTCTGCCATATCCTGTTTCGGGTACCCCCGTACGGACATGGCAGAACTGGCCGATACCAATTAAGGCTTGGCCGCGGCACCCGTAAAGTCACGGTCACGCAATATGTCCGGTTTCAGGAAGTCTTTATGGCCCACATTGTCGTGGTCACCCAGAACCTTACCGTTATATTCAGTGCCATACATCGTGTGCTTGTGAAAGGTTTCCAGATACTTCTCACGGGTTTCTTTAATATTACCGGTATAACGGGGATCTTGCGGACGCTCCTGGCTATCAATGTATTGCGCAATATCCCAGGCTTCCTGGTCTGACAGCGTATTAGGCTGACCCAGGGGCATATTGTGTTTGGTAAAACCGGCCAGGGTAAATACGCGCGAAATGCCGGCACCCCAGTTATAAGAGTCATCACCCCATAAGGCAGGGAAAATCACCTTGCCATTCTCGGTTTGACCGGCACCATCAGCACCATGACAAACAGTGCAATTAGCTTCATAAGCCACTTTACCCCGGGCGGCATCCGGCTTCAGTTCAGGATCGGCCGGCTTGGGAAAGCCACGGCCATAAATTTTATCTTTGGAGAACATAGGCACACCGGTTGCCAGCCACTGATGGTACAGGGACAGGGCCAACATATCGTCACTGCCATAGGCAGGTGGTTTTCCGTTCATTGAATACGTAAAACAGCCGGCAATCCGTTCTTCAAGATTATTCACATGACCGTTTTTGGGGCGGTAAGCAGGCAAGTCGATGGCTGCAGGCCATACCGGCCCACCATAAGGCATCCGCCCGTCTGCCAGGTGGCAGCTTGAACAATTCATATTATTGAACACGTTTTTGCCGCGCAACTGTTGGGTATTAACGAATAAATCATGACCGCGCCGGATGGCTTCTTTCATTTTCGGATGCAAATCAGTGTTTTCCAGCTCGTCAATGGAGGGAGGAATATGAACCAACTCGTTTTCAGTAGGTAAAGCGGCGCCTTGCACCATTTGTTTCACTATTTCCAGCTCGGCCGGTGTCAAATCCTTGCCTTGTTTGGTAAAAGAAGTGGCTTGGGCGCCTGTCGCTGAAAAAACCAACGCAGCCGCAACCAATACTGAACTGAATTTAATACGATGTTTCATGCCTGCTTCCCCTTACTTTTGTTCCTGCACCGGCTGCTGTGCCAGCCATGCCGCTACTGCCTGTGTATCGTTGTCATCAAGACGCTTGGCAATACTTGCCATTAACCCTTGTGGGTCATTGATACGGGTACCGTTTTTCCATGCCTGGATTTGCTGCACGATGTAAGCAGGCTGCTGTCCTGCCAAAACGGGGAAGTCGGCACCATTACCCTGGTTACCGGGCCCATGGCAGCTTTTGCAGCTCACGATATAACGCTCCCAGTCTCCTTGCAAAGCCAACTGTTCGCCCCGCTTCAACAATGCCGCATCAGCGGCAACGGGTGCAATTTCAGGAACCGGCAAACTGGCATAATAACTGGCCACATCAGCTATTTGTTCGTCATTCAGCATAGAGGCAAAAGCCACCATAGACGCATTTTTTCGGGTGCCGTCCTTAAACGCTTTCAATTGTGCAATCATATAGTCCCGGTTCAGGCCGGCCAGACGGGGCCAGGATTCGCCCTGGGGCAGATTCATGCCAGCGCCATTGGCCTGGTGACAGGCCACACAGGTGGCTGAAACCGTTTTACCCCTGGCAATGGCCTCTGCGTTGATGGTATCGGCAGCCATGGCCGAAGGCAAGGCCAGCGTCCACCCGCCGGCCACCCAGGCACTGGCCCGTATTAATCGAACTAATGAATAACGCATAATCGAATTATTCCCCCTCTGAAATACAAAATAAAAAACACAGACACTTAATATTCAATATAACCAATATGCATATGCTTATCACAAAAAAGCATAATGATATATATTAACGACTCAAAATCCAAATTAAATACGACCTGTCTTCATTTATTCAGGGTTTATACCAGTGTTATCAGTACTCCTGCTGCCATCCTATTGCCGTCACCTGACAAGCCTGCGCTTTTCACCTTTATCATTGTTCCTCTTATGAAACAATCTGGTCCATTTTGGTGGTTTTTCAGTACCGGTGTCTTGTGTATAGTGGAACAATACGATTAATCCCCAATTTCCGGTATTGCAAGCAGCATGCTGCGGATGAGGCATACCGGCAAGGAGCAAAACATGAACACCAGCCACAGCACCGTTACCCACCCCCGCAAGGTTGAACATATTATTGCCGGCCAGCCCACCTCTGATGGCGCGGGCGTGAAACTGACCCGGGTACTTACCCAAAACCTGCAGCGTCGACTTGACCCTTTCCTGATGCTGGACAATTTTGGCAGCGATAAAGCCGACGACTACATTGCCGGTTTCCCCGACCACCCGCACCGTGGTTTTGAAACCATTACCTACATGATTGCCGGACGCATGCAGCACCGTGACAGCGCTGGCAACGAAGGGCTGCTGGAAAATGGCGGTGTGCAGTGGATGGTGGCTGGCAAGGGAGTCATCCACTCGGAAATCCCGCAACAGGAAGAAGGCGTCATGGAAGGCTTCCAGCTGTGGCTGAACCTGCCTGCCCGCAACAAAATGACCCAACCCTGGTACCGGGACATTAAAGCCGAAGAACTGCCCAAATTTCGCACACCGGAAGGCGTTGACGTAACGGTGATTGCCGGTAGCAGCCATGGTGTTGCCGGTGCCGTTACACGCGAAACCACCGAACCGCTTTACCTGGACCTGCATATGCCGGCAGGCAGCCGTTTCGTGCAACCGCTGCCCGCCAGCCATAATGCCTTTGTTTATGTTTATCGTGGGGAAGTGTCCATTGCAGGAAAAGCGGTACCGGTGCAACGCATGGCTATTCTGGAAAACCAGGCACAGGCCGATGGTGTGGTGATTCAGGCCAGTGCCGACACCCGGGTACTGCTGATTGCCGGCCAGCCCCTGAATGAACCCATTGCCCAATATGGACCTTTTGTCATGAATACCCAGGAGGAACTGTATCAGGCCTTGCAGGATTTTCGTGACGGAAATTTTGCGGAAACAGCCTGGTATCCGATGTTATGATACTCAGGATCGTTCAGATGGTAACGTTAATCGGCGGGTCATTCCAATGATCCGCTTTCACTTGCACCCGGGGCGTTCCCGGGACTCCTGAGTCAATCACCACTAAAAGGCAGAGGCTTCCTGCACATATGATGAACAATAGCAATAACCGGCCTTCAGGCAAGCAATACAACAATAACCCCGGACAACCCGGCGGATCGCAATTGCCGCAGCGTAAATTCTGGCTAATCATCCTGCTGATCCTCGCGGTCAATTATCTGGCAACACAATGGTTTTTACCGGGTGACAACAAGGCCATAACCGTTCCATACACCACATTCAAAGAGCAGGTTGCCAAGGGCAATGTCCAATCCATTCACAGCCAGGGACAAACCATACAGGGTCAATTCAACGATCCGGTCAGCCTGCCTGCCACCAACAGCGCTGGCCAGCAAACCACATCAGAACCGCCACGCAATGTCACGACGTTTTCCACGGTGGTGCCAGACTTCGCCGATCCAGGTCTTGAGTCCTTTCTGGCCAGCAATAATGTCAAGATCAGCGCTGTGCCCATCCAGACCGGCAGCTCCCTGAGTAACCTGCTGTTTGGCTTTGGACCGGTACTGCTTATTATCCTTTTTTATGTATGGCTGTACCGGCGTGCCTCAAAACAGGCCGGCGGCGCCCTGGGCGGCAATATGTTTGGCCTGGGTAAAAGCAAAGCCCGCCGGTATGACCATGATCAGGATAAAAAAATCACGTTTGAGGATGTCGCCGGTATTGACGAGGCCGAAAACGAACTGGTTGAAATTGTTGACTTCCTGAAAAATCCCAAAAAATACACCGTACTGGGTGCCACTGCCCCAAGAGGCATATTGCTGGTGGGTGCACCAGGTACCGGCAAGACGCTGCTGGCCAAAGCCGTGGCTGGCGAAGCCAATGTTCCTTTTTTCTCGATGAGCGGTTCCGAATTTGTTGAAATGATTGTAGGGGTTGGCGCGGCCCGTGTCAGGGATTTGTTTAAACAGGCCCGTGAACATGCGCCCTCCATTATTTTCATCGATGAAATCGACTCCATCGGCCGTGCGCGGGGCCAGGCTGTGCTTGGCGGTGCCAGTGAACAGGAACAAACCCTCAACCAGATCCTGACTGAAATGGATGGCTTTTCGGGCAAGGAAGAAGTCATTGTGCTGGCAGCCACCAACCAACCCGACATTCTTGACAAAGCCCTGCTAAGAGCCGGCCGCTTTGATCGCCGGGTCGTAGTGAACCTGCCCGACAAAACCGGTCGCGAAGCCATTTTACAGGTTCACACCCGCGACAAACCCCTGGCGCAAGACGCGGATTTAATGGAAGTGGCTGCCTCTACACCCGGTTTATCAGGAGCAGACCTTAAAAACCTGAGCAATGAAGCGGCACTGCTGGCGGCCAAACGTGGACAACATGAAATCCACCTGAAAGACTTTATCGATTCCCTTGAAAAAATCATTCTGGGCCCCGAGCGTCCCATTATCCTGAGCCCGGCTGACCGTGAGCGGATTGCCTATCATGAAAGCGGTCATGCCATTCTTGGACTGGTCGTGCCCGGTGCCGATCCGGTCAACCGGGTCAGCATCGTGCCACGTGGTCAGGCCTTGGGGGTAACCTACCAACGGCCGCCGGCAGACCGCTACAATTACCCCGAAGCCTATTTACGGGCACGCATTATCGGCATGCTGGGCGGACGGGCTGCCGAAGAGATCGTTTACGGCACCAAAACCACCGGCGCTGAAAATGACATTGAACAGGTTACCGAACTGGCGCAAAACATGGTGACCCGCTGGGGTATGAGTGAAAAGCTGGGCATGGTGAAACTGGCCGCCCGCCAGAATCCTTACCTGGGCGTTGCACAACGGCAGCTTGATTCGGTCAGTGAGCAAACCGCCGCCCTGATTGATGAAGAAGTGCATAAAATCATTAATGAGAGCCACGAACAGGCCAAACAACTGCTACGCGATCATCGCCAGCAACTGGATGCCCTGGTTGCCGCCCTGCTTGAGCAAGAAACCCTGGACGAACGGGAAATACTGGATGTTACCGGTCTGCCACCTGCCCCCGCCCTGAAAGATTTGCCTAACCAGGCCAAACTGGAAAGTTGAAACTAAAACCGTTTTGCGGCCGGCCAACCCGGTCAGCCGCCCCCCTGAACCCGCGGTATATTTCGCTTTATTTTCATGTCATTAACAAAAAACACCAAGTATGGTACAATACCATGTTGTCGTCGCTATGATGGCGTAATATTCAACGGGTATCATTCATCCAACCACTTGTTCCCCAAGTGCTAACCGCTTATTCATCAGGCATTAAATTTTTAATGCTTAAAGAATTTCACCCAGTCCCTGACTAACCCCAGGCAGCTATACAAACTATACGCTAGACATCTTTTCCCCTTGCGGAAAAAATACGCTACATCCCGATACCCGCCAGCGCCACGGCGCCTATCCATGCATACTGCTTGTTTAAGCTTGCGGCCCGGTCCGTTCATGCATGTTATTTTTCAATCACACAGGAGATTTATCTATGGCCAAAGAAGCATTAATAGAAATGAATGGCATGGTAACCGAAGTGCTACCTGACTCCCGCTTTCGCGTCACACTGGATAACGGCCACCCGCTTATCGCCTACACCGGTGGCAAAATGCGCAAACACCACATCCGTATTCTGGCCGGTGACAAAGTGTCACTTGAAATGTCACCTTACGACATGAATAAAGGCCGCATTACCTTCAGGCACCTGCCCGGTCGTCCGGCAACTGGCGCTAGCACTGGCAACAAGTCACGTAATCGCCGCTAAAACACCTTGGGCGCAATACCCTACGATATTGCCCCAAACAATCACTGTAACTCTTCAACCAGCGTTGCCACCAATTGCGATGCCGGCATTTCCCTTGCCAGATAGGCGCCTTGCCCTGCCCACTGGGCGGAAAACTCAAAATTCCCTTGGGCGTTGGCAGCAGCAATCAATGCCTTGCCGGCATCATAAGTCATGGGATAGCCGGGTGTGGCCGGTGCACCCGCCATTTCAAGATCTGTCATCATGCGATTAACCATGCCCCGGGCTGCCCGGCCCGAAATAACCGTGGTCACTGCCGTGTGCAAGGCCCGCTCGCTTTTCAGATTGGCACGATAAGCCGCATTGGCGGATGATTCCGGGCAAAGCACAAAAGCCGTTCCCAATTGGGCAGCACAGGCTCCCAGCCTTAAGACTGCTTTGATACCACTGCCGTCCATAATACCCCCAGCAGCAATAACCGGCAATCGGCAATGTTTAACCAGCAGGCGCACCAGCGCCAGTGTTCCCATGCAGGCATCACCCTGCTCTGGGTTAAACACCCCCCGATGCCCGCCCGCCTCATACCCCTGGGCCACAATAAAATCAATCCCGGCCGCCTCTATTTGCCGGGCTTCGGCAAGCGTTGTGGCGCTGGCCAGCAAAGTAATGCCAGCCGCTTTCAGGGCTTGTATATAGCTCTTGGAAGGCAGGCCAAAATGAAAGCTGACAAAGGCGGGCTTAAGCACCAGCAGCATGTCAAGCATGGGCCGGTTATCAATAAAAGTGTCATAAATTTCATTCAGCTGCGCAGGCGGTGTTGCCCCAAATTCCTCAAACAGGGGCTTCAGGTATGCCAGCCAGGCCTGTTCCTGCGACCGATTTTGCGAGGTTCTTTGGTGGCAGAATACATTCACGTTAAACGGCATATTGGTTAAAGCCCGGGTTTGCTCAATCATTTGGCGGGCACCCTCCGTATTTACCGCAGCGACCCCCAATGACCCCAATGCACCGGCATTGGATACCGCAGCTGCCATGGCAGGTGTGGAAACCCCCGCCATGGGCGCCTGAACAATTGGATATTTGATGCCGGGTAATAATTTTTTTTTGTCTGCCATGGTATTTATATTCCTGAAAACGATTTATTTGTTTTTTTTAAAATACCATAATACAAATAAAAAAAATTAATCCAATCCGTAAGGTAAGGTTTTTACCCTGTTTAAAAAGGAAGCGATACGCACTATACTTGCAAAAAACCACCCTTGCCTGACAGGCATATGTTGAATACACCTGCCAGCACACCAAGTAGCGGGACCAAGGAGCCAATTCATGAATGCAGCAAGCAACACTAACCAGCTTTTTTCCCTAAAAGACCAGGTTGCACTGGTTACCGGTGCCTGTAGGGGCCTGGGTTACCAGATAGCCCATGGTCTGGCCAATGCCGGAGCCCACATTATTGTGCACGCGCGTGATGAACAACGTGCCAAAGACACGGCAAGTGCCTTTTCCAATATGGGATTATCGGCCAGCTGGCTGTCTTTTGACATTAATGATTACCATGCCCGCCGCGAGGCTTTTTCCCAAATAGAAGAGCGACACGAGCGCCTGGACATCCTGGTCAACAATGCCAGCATCCGCATTCGCAAAACCCTGCACGACCTGACCCCGGTTGAAATCGAACATATCGTTCATACCAATATTCTGGCCAATATCGGTGTCTCCCGCTCGGCGATAGATCTCATGCGAAAAAACCGTCATGGCCGCATCGTGACCATCAGCTCCATTGCCGGCCATGTCATCCGCCATGGCGATTTCATTTATCCCATTACCAAGCAGGCCCTGAATACCATGACCCGCTCCATTGCTGTTGAATATGGTCATGAAGGTATTTTATGCAATGCGGTTGCCCCAGGCATTTTTGATACCGAACACAATGAATCCCTGGTTAAAGAACCGGAAACCATGCGTAAAATCCAGGAACGCAATCCCTTGCAACGCCTGGGCAAACCCGAAGAAATCATCGGCCCCGTGCTCTTTCTTACCTCACCGGCCGCTTCCTATATCAACGGCCAGGTCCTGACAGTGGATGGCGGGCTTTCCGTGGCTTTTTGATTGTCATTATCCGCCCCAGCCAGCGCGAAGGTTTCAATGTTGATTATATTTTCGGGCAGGTGTTTGTACCGGTTTAGGATTTTTCAGGCTTGGGCAAAGTTAACGCTTCTGGTGGGGTGTCTGTGCCATCTGGCGCAGGCGAACCAGCCTCTGGATCTGGATTCGGGTTTTCAGGGGCAGACAGGCCTGCATCGGGCGCCAGACTTTGCGCAGCAGATGACCCAGGCATTTGCAAACGCGCCTCTTCCAGCTGCAGCCTGGCAGTTTCCAGCCGTGCCTGGGCCTCTTCAGCCAGCAAACGGGCTTCATCCGCACGGGCTTTTGCCTCATCGGCACGCGCCTTGGCTTCTTCGGTTTTCAGGCGCGCTTCTTCAGTCCTGAGTTTGGCCAGTTCCAGATTTTTTTCTGATTCTATGGCACGGCTTTTGGCGGCTTCTGCATTCTGGCGGGCGATTTCTTGTTCTGACCGGGCTTTGGCAGCCAATGCTTTTGCTTCGTTTTCCTTACTAAGCGCTTCTTTCTGTCGCAAACGCGCCTCATCGGCAACCGCTTTGGCCTCGTCTTTGCGGGACTTGGCCTCGGCAGCCCTGGCCTGTGCTTCAGCCTGTTTGGCCCGGGCCAGCTCCACTTCGGAATGGTCTACCTCACCATATACAACAGGTGGCCCCTCATTAACAGCATTACCCTGATCGCAACCGGCTAAAATACCGGCAACCAGAAACAGCGACACCATTAATGCTTTGCCCGACCCTTTCATTGAACCCTGCCGTATGAGTGAAAAAACAAACAATAACAGCTTATATCGCTGGAAACAAGATGGGAATGCGGCTGTCAACCCGTAAACAAGAATACACCTGAAAGATATTTCAATAATATCTTTCAGGATCACCTTGTTGAATAATATTAATCTGGATTTTCGTTTCTGTAGGTTTGCCCTGGTTTGCCAACATATTGTTTTGTCAGCGCGTCAAGCTCGGGGCCATGATACAAGTCAACCATGAATTTCATGATTGCTGCGCATTTTTTCTCGCTCATTATTTTTTCCTTTCAGGCCATTACCTGAACACAACCGTCAGGGCGCCAGCAGTAATATTTTCAATTGGCTGGGCACTATCCGCATACCGGCCATATTGAAAAGGTTTTGCAACGACAGGCTGGTCAGGCGGGTAGCGGGCATACCCTTAAGCAAATACGTGAATGCACCGGTAATATGGCGTGATGGCCCCATTACCGTATTAGATACCATACCCAATACAATCCCCGGGTTATCGCCATTGGTAATGGGCGCAAAAGTGGCCAGGTTATGGGCGGGTGTGCACATGTACAGGATATTGAAGGCATTGGGAATATAGGTGGGCCCCAGTGCCACATTGGGATAAGGTACCGGGATGACGGGTGGCGTACGACAAACATCGGGAAACGCCAGATCCATTCCCATTAATTGTGCATTTGCAAACATAAGTGCTCCTTAAAATATTCAATAGGTATTGTTCGCGGCATCAAAATATTCAGCCTTGAGCAATGCCTCGTCAGCGGCAAGACGGCCCGGCCCCGATTTGATGCTTTCACTATCGGTCAGGCCCCGGTGAAACCGGGTTCGCTCAAAATTCGCCTGCCCAAACCTCGCCCCACGCAAATCAGCGTAAGAAAAATCGGCATAGGTCAGGTCGGCGCCCGAAAAGTCCGACCGTTCTGCACTGGCATAATGAAAAATGGCTTGCCATGCATTGGCACCGGCAAATACCGTCCGGGTCAACACGGCTTCATTGAAAATCGCGTTTTTCAGGGAAGCCCCCGCCAGACTGGCCGCCTCCAGGTCGGCCTCCAGAAACAGGACCTGATCAGCACAGGCCTTGTTCATGCGCGCCCGTTTCAGGCTGGCTCCTTTAAAATTGGCCTGACTCAGGTTGGAACCTGAAAAATCGGCCTCATCCAGCATGCTGTCGGTAAACTGGCAAAGCATTAGCGACACATCTGTGAATTTCTGCCCGGCAAGCTGGCATTTCATCAGAACACAACGATTCATGGCCGTTTGCGTAAAATCCACCGTTTCCAGATTGGCCTGCATGAAAACACAGGCATCCATGCTATTTCCCGCATAACTGCATTGATCCAACTGGCAATCGATGAAAAACGTTTTTTCAAACAAATGCATTTGCCGGAATACGGTTCCCGACAAATCGGATTCATTAAATGTCACCACACTGAAAACCGATGCCTCGAACAGGCACTGCCGCAACGACGACTCCACCACCATGATTTCTTTGCAGTCAGCCTGTACAAACCGGCATTCATCCAGCAGGGCACCCTGAAAGGTCGTCTTGTAAAGATTGCTGCCATTGAAGACCGCCCGTTCAAAATTACATTGAATGAAAACCGCTTCCTGCAAATTGGCCTGATTGAAAACAACCCCGGAAAAATCCACTTTCTCGAACATGCCCCCTGAAAG
>LFRM01224367.1_pt1 | contig 26902 bp, 21 predicted proteins | sample 618341 | NCBI WGS metagenome assembly LFRM01 (sample SAMN03654438, study PRJNA283298) | anaerobic digester metagenome | isolation source: pool of bioreactors CSTR01a, CSTR02a, and CSTR03a thermophilic anaerobic... | place: Denmark: Kgs. Lyngby | collected 2014-05-21 | reverse complement strand
CTGAGCCAGCGTTTGCATATCAGGTTTGGGCGAGTAGCGATGATTGGCCTGCTGATATCAGCACTGACTGGAACCTATCTGTCTGCCAGCACTTTTAGCTTAATATCAGAGGGACTGGAAGCCGATCCAGAATTACCATTAGTGGTATCCGCTGGCCCTCCGGCAGTTATCGATACGCTGTCCGTTTTAAAAGTCACCGACTTAAACAACTTGCGTGAGCTGGTCTACCCCTATCCTGGTGATTCCCATGGTATGTACTCAATGACTACCGATCAGGGAGCTGGTTATATTGACCCGATTAGCGGTGAGTGGCTCTCATATCAGACGCATGACTCAACCCATATGTTCTATGAACTCATGTATATGCTGCACACTGGCGAAGGTCTTTGGTGGCTTGGAATGATTCTAGGTTTGGCTGCTATGAGCGTTCCAGTCATGGCCGTAACCGGCCCAATCATCTGTTGGAAGCGCTACAACTCAAAGCCTAAAATAGCTGCCAACAGTGGCGCAAACACTGCAGATAGCGTGATTCTCGTCGGCAGTGAAAGCAGCACCACCTGGGGTTTTGCCAAAACCCTGCATGACAGCTTAGTTCAGGCCGGACACCGTGTGCATACTGCATCCATGAGCCAGTTGGCCTCTAACTATCGTTGCGCACAACGGATGTTTATTCTTACCGCAACCTACGGTGATGGTGACGCTCCAGCCTCAGCCAAGCAGTTTATGCAGCGTTTAGGGAAAATCAGCAAAAAGCCTGAGTTCACTACATCTGTACTGGGATTTGGTGACCGCCAATATCCACAATTCTGCGGATTTGCTAAAGAAGTTGAAAAGGCACTCAGCATCAAAGGCTGGCCACAACTGCTGCCGATTGACACTATTAACCGACAGTCACCGCAAGAATTTGCACGCTGGGGTATTGCGCTAGGTAAGGTGCTTGGCATCGAACTCAGGCTAGCGCATATTCCAGTACAACCGCACACAACCACGCTGGTGCTGACTGAACGGGTGGATTACGGAGTGGATGTGCAGGCTCCAACCGCAGTGCTACGCTTCAAGATGCCAGAACAAGATAACAAACCCAGTCTGTTTAATCGCTTACTGCAGCGCAACGGCCTGCCACATTTTGAAGCAGGTGACTTGGTTGGAATCATTGCGCCGGGCAGCCAAGTACCGCGTTTTTATTCACTGGCTTCGGCCTCTAAAGACGGCGTTTTAGAAATTTGTGTGCGTCAGCATCCTGATGGCCTGTGCTCTAACTTTCTTTATAGGTTAGCGCTAGGTGGTCGCATTGAGATTTTCATTCAATCCAACCCTGATTTTCGCCCAGCCTCTGGTAAAGCGCCGATAGTACTGATTAGCGCAGGCACGGGGATCGGGCCGCTAATGGGTTTCATCCGCCACAACTGGAGCCATCATCCAATGTACTTGTATTGGGGTGGCCGTTCTCCAGAGTCAGACTTTCTTTATGAGCCTGAGTTGAGCATCTACCTTAAAGACAAGCGACTAACAGAACTTAACGCCGTTTTTTCCCGCACCAGCGAGCGTGCCTATGTACAGGACAAGATCACTCTCGATGGCGAAAAGCTACGAAAACTAATCGAGAATGATGCGCAAATTCTGGTCTGTGGTGGCAGAGACATGGCCAATAGCATCAAAACAGCATTGAATGGCATTATTGCGCCGCTGGGGATAGATGTTACAACACTTAAAGCACAAGGACGGTACCGTGAAGACGTGTATTAAAACTGCATAGGAGATAGGTGGCCAGCGATCGCCACCAGTATCGAGCCCCCCGAACCAATGCTTACGAAAACATCGGTATGCTAGACAAATTTAGGCATCGACCTTTGTGTCACAACAATTGAGCAGCAGACAGTTCTATATCAGCTAAAAAAATTAACTGTCTGACTCACTTCCTTAAGCTTTTTCTCACCACGGAAATCATAGCGTCGCGTGGTATCTAAATTAGCGTGACGCATCGCCGCCTGTACGATTAAGGCATCCGCACCGCTTTCAAACATCCGCGTGGCAAAAGTACGTCGTGTATCGTGCGGTGCAAATGCGTCAATCTGTGCCGCTGAACCACGCTTCTTAAGAATGTAAGTAATACCCTGCCCCGTAATTGGCGTGCTCAGTATGGCGCCATTTTTAAGAATACGGCTAAAAATATAACCACTGTGATCACCACGCACACTAAGCCATAGCTGCAAAGCCTGAACTGTCTGTGCAGGCATAAAACACTTAGCCTGTTTATTACCTTTACCGATAACATTAAAAGCAGATTCTTTCCAATTGATATCCTCCACTTTTAAACTGATTACTTCAGCCTTACGCAACCCACAACCAATCAGTAACGCAAGAATAGCTTTGTCGCGGAGACTGGCTGAGCAATCTTCTGCATTGCAAGCCGTCATTAAAGAGCTGACCTCAGCAGGCTCTAATGCACGCCCTGAAGCAAGTCGCGACCCTTTCACTGAAGGGATTTTATAAATCTTTTGGTAGTCCTCTGCCGTCATCAACTCAAGCATCCATGCTTCTTCACAGACACCTTTTAATGATGATAAATAACTGTTTTGCGTGGCTGGAGATAAGTTCTTTTCGGACAACTTAAAGAGTATTTGCAGAATATGTGGTCTTTTTAACTCTTGCCATGGGCAGGTATCAATACCCGAAAACCCCAACATTTTCGCAACAATGCGCAACGATGACATGACTGTTCTTTTGCTACCCAGCGAACTTAGCCTAGTGATATAAGCCACAGCTGGATTATTAAAAAGCCCCGAGCTTTTTTCAAAAGCAGTCATTCCATTCGGGGTACCCACCTTGCTGACTTGTAACACTGCAAACCTCACGATTTATTCATCTAAATCAATATAGAAAGTCATCAAAAAACATCGGCACTGATAATCCTGACTCCATCAGCCAGTTCCGCGTCAAAAACATAACAGTCCACTTTTCCCATATAACACGCATCAATAATCAGCTCTGCTGCTACAAAACAGATGATCAGCGGGTTTCCGACTTTCTTCACAGCAGTGGTATTTAAGTGGCTTTAGCTATTAAAGCCCAATAATAGCATCTATTTTAGTTGTTCAAATGACCATTTGATAAAGTTAACATAAGTAATCATAAATTAAAAATTAATAGTTTTAAGCTATTTAAATGGTTTTTTATGTGGAAATATACTAATCGCCGTAAAGCGACTTAAAGCAACGCTAGAGAGCGATTAAAAAAACGAATACTAACGCCTAAGATGGACTCAAAAACCCTCTCAAAAGAGCTCTCAAGAGGTCGATTTTAAAAGGAATTGGTTTTTTTTGCTGAAAAATGACTTAAAAGTGCCGCCAGAAGTAAAATGCATAGACGTAGTATTTTCAGCGCGAGATTTTAAAGCTGCACTATGAGGTTTTCAGCGCTGCAATACCAAGGGCTGCTTGCGATCTGGATAGCTACGATTGGCACAGAATTCTCGTACTTCACCGCCAGAAAAACGCGCTTCAACATTATAACCTTTATGCAAAGGATGATTGAGAGCCACTAAGCGCTGCTCACCTGGCTTGACCTGTAAGATCAATATATTGGATTGTGTCAGCCCAAAGCCAAACTCAAAACGCACCGACTCTAACATTACTGTATCGGTATTATGCACTGTGACATAGAGGATATCGTTATCCTGATGATCAGCAAAGATCAACCAGCCCACTCCTAAACCTAAGATAAAAAATAATGTTCTTAATGAGCGTAACGCATCAATAAAACGATCAGCCCACATATTCAACCTCAACTACTCTGTTATTCGTATGTCTATCATACACTTAAGGTATTGATAAAGTATTGTATTGAGCTATATAGCATAGTGTATCGAGCACTAATCGACTGCTTCAGAATCTGAATCCGCTGACACTGCGGGCTTGATATTGACAATACCAAAAGGAATATGCACAGAAGGTAATTTGGAAAAGTTGCAGTTCAGTAGACACCTACTGAGAAATACTCTAGATGAGCAATACTTAAGCGCCTTACTCGTTTTATACGATAGATGACTTTGGACTATAGCAGGGTAACGTGTAGGGTTTTATAAAAAACAAAGATTGGATTCTAGAAGAGCGTACTGTTGCGGGGAATGGAGATAAAGAGTTTTGACTTAAGACTTGCGCCTACCCTCAGACAGGTAGGCGCAAATATTTATTTAGCAGGCACAGACTGTATCTGCACAGTCGCGATCAGCTACGGTGTTCCAAGCATCAACAAGCAGTTGATTCTCTAAACCCATAGTAGCGTTGCTTGGCTGCGCTGCTAAAATAGTTTGATTAATTGCATTAAATTGCGCTGTAACGTAGCGACCCATTGTTTTGAATACTTTTAGGTTATCCATAACTTACCCCTTTTTTATATTATGTGCACAGCAGTCGCTGTAAAGTCTCCCGATGGACGAGACATAGCAATAGTGCTTATCAAAAAGTAGGTGGTGTTCAGAAATAAAGCAGTACCGAAAATCATATTCAGTAGTGAACCAAGTTTTCTTTGCGAAAACTGAGGTGTAGCATTCTAGATTATGCGCGAGCTGTGTAGCTCTGAGGCGTATCAATTATGTCTTTCTCTGTACCACGCCACTCAAATTATCGTTTGAGTCGGGATATGAGTACTAAGATACAGGACTAGCTTATAAAAAGCAAGTAGCATGAAGTATGTCAGTTTTCAAGTGCTAAAAACTGAACATTTGCATGCAACTTGTTTGTTGCATGCAAATGTTCAAAACTTATCCTAGTACTAAAGTGCACTGAATAGGTTTAACCCTGCTTATAGTAAAGGCAAGGTGTACGCTAAAATCAAACGGTTATCATCCAAATCTTTGGTGACGTTTGAACGTACAGTTGAGTTTCTCCAGCGTACATTGAAGTTTTTCAATGCGCCTTCTTGGAAAGCGTAAGAAATATCAAAGTCACGCTCCCACTCACGGCCTTCTGATTTTCCAGCACCTAAATCAGCACCAGTACCTTTAACATAACGGTTAAACATAGTTAAACCAGGAATGCCTACACCTGCAAAGTTGTAATCATGACGTACTTGCCAAGATTTCTCATCTTTAGCGCCAAACTCACGGTTAGCTAAGAAGTTAACCAAGAACGGGTCTGTACCTTGGATATAGGAATAACCGGTGTCACCAGTCATTTTCTGGTAGCCCAAACCGAGCTTATTAAAACCAAAGTTGTAGGTGACCATGCCTGAGAATGCTTTGTTGTCTACGTTATAATTGCCATCATCGGTAGAGCGAGAAACACGCACATCAGTTTTTAATGAGCGCTGATCACCTAATGGCAATACATGCACCGCATTAACAATATGCTGTTTATATAAGTTTTCTAGGCGACCGAAGCTGTAACCTGTAGTGAGAGAGTCGTTCCACTTGTAGTTCAGGTTAGCCAAGTCAAAAGAGTTACTTGTATTGTCAGCACCAGTTTTTTTAACTAATCCTTTACCAACAGTGTTCATGCGCATGCGCTCAGTGTCGGTTGAGTTACGATAGTTAACGCGATCAATGTGACCTAAAGTTGTAGTCAAACCTTCAACTTCATTAGATGTCAACAAGCCACCAGTGAACATCTGTGGCAACAAGCGGCCTTCTAAGTTCGCTTGAATCATTGGCAGGCGCGGCATTAAGGTACCAACCTGCAATACTGTATTAGACAGCTTGGCTTTAGCTGTACCGCCCAACTTGCCGAAATTATCAACAGACTTGCCATTACTGTGCTGTGGGAAAGAATCTGGGCTACGGTTTGGACCTGAATCCAGCTTTATACCTGTCGCAGCATACACATCAAAACCAACGCCAACAGTACCTTCAGTAAAGCCAGACTCAAAACGCAGGATAAAGGCTTGTGACCATTCTTCTTTCGTTTTATTACCCACTGTATTAGCGCCACTGCGCGTATCTTGATTCATATATAGGTTACGAAAACCAAGACTCGCTTTACTGTCATCAATAAAGTCAGCAGTTGCTAACGATGGTACTGCCAGTAAAATACTGCCTGCAGTTGCTAAGGTAATAGCTCGCGCTAGAGGTGTAAAAATCATTAAGTAGTCCTATGGGTGTAATATAAAAAAGGGGTTTCTACTAAGTGAAACCCCAAGTGATATGTTATCAAATGTGCTAAATTTTAGTCAGCAGTAAATGTACGCGGCTGGACAATTTCAGGCATTAAGAAGTCTTTACGACCTGTACTGGCGCCTTCACCCATTAATTTGCCGTTTACTTCCAAACCATAACTGGAATGTTTGTGGAAGGTCTCTAAATACTTCTCACGTGTTTCTTTAACATCACCGGTAAAGCGTGGCTCTTGTGGACGTTCTTGACTGCCTATGTAATAAGCAACATCCCATGCTTCCTGGTCAGTTAAGCTGTTTGGACGGCCCAATGGCATATTATGTTTAATAAACGATGACATTGTGTAGTGACGAATAATACCCGCACCCCAGTTATAGGAGTCATCACCCCAAACCGCTGGAAACACAACTTTGTCATTTTGCACTACGCCGGCACCGTTTTCACCATGACACAGAGCACAGTTATCTTGGTAAACTTTAGCTCCGCGCTCATAGTCCATTTTCTCAGCAGGCTCAGCCAGTTTTGGGTAGCCACGGCCATACATGTTCTTGCCGTCCTGATACATGGGTACGCCTTTAGCGAGCCACTGGTGATAAGCCGTTAAAGCGACCATATCATCACTACCGTATGCAGGCGGCTTACCATTCATAGAATAGGTAAAGCAACCCACTAGGCGTTCTTCAAGGCTATTAACATGACCATTTTTGCCTCGGTAGTCAGCCAAAGTGACAGCTGCAGGCCATACTGGACCACCGAATGGCATGCGACCTTCACCTAAGTGACAGCTGCTGCAATTCATATTGTTGAAAACGTTTTTATCACGCAATTGCTGTGTATTCACAAACAAATCATGACCACGACGAATCACGCGTTTGAGCTCTGGGTGAAAATCACTTTTCTCCAGATCTTCCATGGTTGGCGGGACATGAACATACTCGCCATCTTTCGCTTCGGGCATGTTCACTGGAAAACGTGGCTCTGCCTGTACATTCAAGCTCAAGACACTTGCTGCAACAGCAACGGTTAAACCGCGCAGGAGTAACTGTTTAGTATTTTTCATAGTGTTCTCCCTTATCTCTGTGCTGGTTGACGTGATAACCACTGAGATACAGCACGAATATCTTTATCATTCATGCGCTCAGCGATGGCTACCATCAAATGCTGTGGGTCGTTATCACGCTTACCTGTTTGCCATGCATGTAACTGATCGGCAATATAGCCGGCATGCTGCCCTGCAAGTTTTGGAAACGCCTCACCAACACCTAGATTATCAGGACCATGACACTTCATGCATGGCACGATGTAACGGTCCCAGTCACCTTCCATAGCAAGCTTCTCGCCATGAGCCAGTTCTTCCTCAGTTGCCGCTTCATCAAATTGGCCTTGTATGGCAGGTAGCTGACTATAGTAGACAGATACATCTTTCAGCTGTTGCTCATTAAGCATACTAACAAAAGGCATCATTGTTGGGCTTTGACGTGTGCCTGCTTTAATATCATGCAGTTGTTTATGCAAATATGTCGCGTCAAGAGCAGCCAGTTTAGGCCAAGACTCACCGCCTTGAATATTCATGCCGGCACCGTTGGGCTGGTGACAAGCCGCGCACACGGCTGCGGCTTGTTGACCGGCTGTAGCATCTCCCTCTAACGCATAAGCCGATGTTATTGCAAGACATAACGACGCGGCAGCAAGAGTTATACGATGAATTATTTTCATTCTCACCTCTTTACTAATCAGGCTTTAATTAGCTTTAATTATAAGTTCAACAAATAGCTGTTGATTTGTAATAAATATATACGATGCCACTATTTATTGTAAGGGTATCAACTCTTTAAAGGCAGTTTAACCAGTATATAGGCATATACTTTAGCCGCCTACAGCCTGAATTGCCTGATTCAACCCACTAATGCGCTCAACTTTGCGCCGTACAGCCTCAGTAAAAATACCCGAATGGCCTTCGATCAAAGTGAATTTATTTCTTGCACGTGTAATTCCGGTATAGAGTAATTCTTTAGTTAAGACCGGATTAAGACGGTCTGGCAAAATCAAGGCCGTATGCACAAACTCTGAGCCTTGCGACTTATGCACTGTCATGGCAAATACAGTCTCAACTGCCGTCAGTCGACTCGGCAATATATAGCGCACACCACCCTGCCCGTCGTTACGCGCAAAGACTACGCGCAACACTTGTTTGGGTTTATCGTTATCTTCAGAGACATCATCATTGGGCAGCAATAAGGCAATGCCAATATCACCATTCATTAAGCCCAAGCTGTAATCGTTTTTTGTCACCAGCACAGGACGGCCTTCATACCAACCCTCGGCGCTGCTGATTAAACCTCTATCGCGCAAAGCATGGGCAATACGCTCATTCAGGCCAGTGACGCCAAATGTGCCTTTACGCAAAGCACACAAGAGACGAAACTGATCAAATGCCTTTAAAACAGTACCCGCCCACTCAGCCCACAGCGGATCATTAAAAGATAAATCCAGCGCTGGCCGCTGTTGTTGTAACACTTGTAAATAATAGGCATAACCTGCGTTATCTAAGGTGTTATCTGCTTGTGCAGCTGGATTAAGCAGCACTCGATCCAACTCAGCCGCATTGCTTTGAGTGACCTGCAGATAATCAATATCGGCAGATTCACTGTGCAGCAGCTGCCACGCCTGTTGCGTTTGACCTTCATTGACTGCGCGAGCCAGCTGACCAATACCTGACTCACTACCAAATCGGCGTGAGTGACGCAGCATCACTGTGCGCTGTGCTAAGCGATGCTGTTTAGCATCGCCCACACACCAAGGCTCAGCATGCAGGCTTTCATTGCACAATTGCTCAAGGCGCTGCTGGGTTTCTGGTGTGTAATAGGCTAAATCCGCATCTGCACATAAGTCACCCAGTACCGAGCCGGCTTCCACTGAGGCAAGCTGATCTTTATCGCCCAATAAAATCAGCCGCGCATGCTTGGGCAAGGCTTGTAGAACGTTATGCATCATTTCCAAATCAATCATGGATGCTTCGTCAATCACCAACACATCCACCACTAAAGGATTGGTGCTGTTATAACGAAAATGACGAGTATTAGGTAAACTGCCTAGCAGTCGGTGCAAGGTGGTGACTTCAGTTGGAATATAATCTTTAACAGCCTCGGTGACCGGTAGATCAGCAACCTGCTGGCCAATGGATTCAGTTAAACGAGCCGCTGCTTTACCCGTCGGCGCAGCCAGCTGAATGCGCAATGCCTGCCCTGAATCAAGCGCGCTTTGCTGTAATAACGCCAGTAAGCGCACCACCGTGGTGGTTTTTCCGGTACCAGGGCCACCCGTAATTAAGGTTAATTGCCCTTGCGCGGCCATCGCACAAGCCACTTTTTGCCAATCGGTTTGACGTTGACCATCAACTATCAACGGCTCATTAAACAAAGCTGTTAAGCGCTCTGAGAAGTCAGCTGCCAAAGGCATTTGCGTATCGATGCGCTGCACTAAACGCTGAGCCACACTGCTTTCATATTGCCAGTAACGGTATAAATATAGACGGCCATCCAGCAATACCAGGGGCTTAGCACTGGCGTCAGCCTGCTGATAGAGCAAAGCACTGCGTTGCAATGCGTCCAACCAACGCCCAAGACTAACAGCCGCTAAGAGTTGTGATGGCAATACAGGTTGCTCATCGGTCACTCGCCCCTCGGGCGGCAGTAATAGCGCCAAATCAGCATCACGTAAGACACTCTGCAAATCAAGACAGATATGCCCATGTCCAAGCTGGTGGCTGACTAGCGCAGTGGCCAGTAACACCAGCGGTTCAGCATCAGGATCGAGCTTGGCCAGCAGTTTAACCAAGGCGACATCCAGAGCTCGTATCCAACCAGCGTCCAGCCAGTGATTGAGCAGCATTAATACGCCGTCACGATCAGCTAAATAATTTTCAATATTGAGCGAGGGCTCCGCTGTCGCAATCACTTTTGTAGTTAACGGCTCGCTTTCTTCGCCAAAGAGTTGTCCTTGCTGCATCATTACCGTGCCTCCTGGGCGTTGGATTTAAACAGCGCATCCAGGCGCTCAATTAACTCACGTGCAGGTCGCGCATGGTGCAGGCCTTGACTGTCACTGTGGGCACCACGTAAAAACATATACACCGCACCGCCCATATGAGTGTCGTAATCATAGTCGCGGATACGTAATTTCAGCAGGCGATGCAGCGCTAAAATATACAAGGTATATTGCAGATCATAACGGTAGGTTAAGACGCACTCATCCATGGCTGCTGTACTGTAAGCAGCAGCGCTATCACCCAGCCAGTTCGACTTGTAGTCCACCACGTAATAGCGGCTTTGATGCTCTAAGACCAAGTCAATAAAGCCTTTAAACATACCATTCAGGCGTTCTGGCTGCAGATAGGGCCGCTCGGCACCGGGTAAAATAAACTCACGGGTCAACTGATCAATCTGCAAGGTATTGGCCTGATGGGTGGCAAACCAAAATTCCATTTCCGCTTGATAGTGATTGAGCCCCGCTAAAGCCATCGGCTCACCACCGACCAAGAACGACTGCTGTATATAGTCACTGAGCCACGGCCATAGCAGGTCAACCTGCTGCTCAAAACCATAGGCTTCACAGCGTGTTTGGATAAACTGTTGCGCTTGCTCTGGATCATCTAGCACAGCTGCAAAGCCTTGCTCTGCAGCCCACTCGAGTAAGCCATGCAAAAATGTACCGGGCTTGGCGCCACGTGGAAAACCATGAATCCCGCCTGGTTCTTGTACCGCACTTTGATTAAAGGCTACAGCATCATCCAGACTTGGGTCGTACTGTTCATCATCGCTCATATTTTGCGCTAAAGCGGATTGCGGCGCTAAGTCTTCTACTCGCTCAGTGGATTGCAGATCAACGTTGGGCGGCTGAGCCATAAAACGCAGCGCACTGTAAGAGGCAATCCACCAGTGTTCACGTGTACGCCGCTGGGCAATCCGCCAAGTTGGCTCAAATTCACCGTTACTGTTTTTGACAGTATCTTCTGTACTTTCCGGCAGCACAGACACATCACTGACCAAGCGGTTTTGTTCAGATGGGCTATCAACATGAGTATCAGTATGAGCAAAAGGCGCTAACCACTGCTGCAAAGCTGGGCTGCTGCTTAAGGGCTGGCCATTATTTAAAATATAACCAATGGCACTGTTGTGTAGCACAGAGGTTTTGCCTTGGCCTTTTTTCAAGTCCGCCATACCCATCCAGCAGGCATGGCGTGCACGGGTTAATGCGACATAGAGCAGACGCAAGTCTTCACCCAAGCGCTCTTGCTCGGCCTGGATAAGACTGGCTTTATCGGCATGCAGCATCAAGCTACGCTGGCCGTCGATTTGAACAGTAAAAGGTTGCTTACCCTCTTGCGCACGAAACCCGCAAATAAAGGGTAAAAATACCAGCGGGTATTCCAGTCCTTTGGATTTATGGATGGTAATGACTCGCACCAAGGATTCATCACTTTCTAAGCGTAAAACCTGCTCTTGCGCACCATCAGCTTGTCCGGCACAGGCGGTTTGCAAGTAGCGTAGTACGGCAAACTCACCATCCAGTTCACGCGCGGCATGCTGCAGCAGTTCAGATAAATGCAGTACGTTGGTTAGCGCACGCTCGCCATCCGGACGCTGTACCAAGCGCTGCGGCAACTCAAAGTCATGCATGATTTTACGCAACATCGGCAGCACGCCCTGCTGATGCCAGCGCTCTAAATAGTCTTTAAATTGTAAGACGCGTTTTTCCCAAAGCAGCTCATCTTGGTTAATCCGCTCTAACTCACTGAGCGGCAAAGCAAAAGTGCTACAGGCCAAAGCAGTTTTTAATGCGCGCTCATTGCCAGGGTGCAAACAAGCCTGCAGCCATGTCATGACATCACGTGCTTCTTGGCTATCGAATACTGAGTCTTTATCCGATAGATAGACACTGCGCACATTGCGTAAAGCCAGCTGTTTACGAATAGCTTGTGCTTCTCGCATATCACGCACTAGCACGGCGATATCATTGGGCTGCAGTGCTTGCAGCTGGCCATCAGGATCTTTAAAACCGGCTTTATGATCTGCAGCCAGATTCAACAAACGCGCAATTTCTGTAGCGCTGCTGGCGGCCATTTCCTCCATATACTGATCACGTGAAACCGGCTCATCAGTTTCTAAATGCCAGAACGTTAAAGCAGGAGGCTGCGCTCCATCCACCCACCATTGTTCTTGGCGGCCGCGGGCCTGTACCGGTAAAAAAGGCAGATCATTGCTGGTTTCTTGTTTAAATAAGAAGGCACCTTGGCTGTCTTTACGCTGCTCAGCCAAGGAAAACAACTGATTAACGGCGCTGACCATGCTGTCGGTTGAGCGGAAGTTGGTTTTCAGATTGTGATGACGTCCGAACGTGGCGTGACGCGCATACAAATAGGTATGAATATCTGCACCTCGGAAGCTATAAATCGCTTGCTTGGGGTCGCCGATTAAAAACAAACCTGTATCGCTATTATTCTCGGCAATCTTGTAGATCGCATCGAAAATACGGTATTGCAAAGGGTCGGTGTCTTGGAACTCATCAATCAAGGCAATGGGAAACTGCTGACGAATCACTTCAGCTAAGCGCTCACCGCTGGGGCCTTGTAGTGCATGATCAAGACGCGTGAGCATGTCATCAAAGCCCATTTCTGCACGTTGCTGTTTCTCAAGATGAAAACGCTGTTTGATCCAATGTGCCGCGTGCCATAAAGCTTGCTCATCCAGCTCACGGGTTAGATTATCTAATTCAAATGGCAGTGAGCGCATGGCTTCAAGTGCAGGATGCTGAGGAACAGCGCTTTTATCTTTCCAAGCATCATACAAACCATCCGGGGTTAAGCGCTCTGCGCCTTTACCTATATCTAATTTGATTTGAGTGTCATCAGCTAACCAGGTATGTATCTTCTCAAACCAAGGCAAGTAGTATCCAGGACGAAGCTTTGTTCCATTCACTGCTTTATCAGCCACAGCTTTATCAAGAATATCGCGTAACTCTTGCGTCCAAACTGGCCAATGAGCCTTTAACTCAGCAAGGGTTTGCTGTTGTCCACTGATACCAATATCCAGTAGCTGAGCTAATGATTGCGCTTGCGCCACTTGACTGGGCGTTGTCGTCTGCGCATTCAGCAGGGGGTATATTTTGCGCTGCAATGCCGCCGGCTGCTGCCAATGCTCTATCGCCCACAGCACATTGGTATTCTGTAAGGGATAGCACTGCTGGCGCCAATAGTCTTTCACCACCAATGCTAGTAAATCGCTGTGGTCGGTTTCTAAGGTCTGGGTAAATAAGCTGCCACTATCAAAGGCATGCTCGCGCAACATACGCTGACACCATGAGTGAATAGTCGATACTGCCGCTTCATCCATCCACAGTGCGGCTTGATCAAGACGCTGCGCACAGGCAGCCCACTGCTCTTGCGGGTAATCCTCACGCAGCGTTTGCAGCAAGGCATCCGGCTGCTCTTGTTCTTCACGAAACACTTGCGCGGCTTCAACCAGTCGCGCGCGAATACGATCACGTAGCTCTTGGGTCGCGGCATCCGTAAAGGTCACCACTAAGATTTCAGGTGGCAATAAGTGACGATTAAAGGCTGTGCCCTCATCAATGCCATGCTGCAAGATCAAACGCACATAGAGTGCAGCGATAGTATAGGTTTTGCCGGTACCAGCACTGGCCTCAATTAAACGACTGCCATGTAACGGAAACTGCAACGCCAAGGGTCGCTGTGTGGTGTGTAACGGGCTCATTGCGCATCTCCCTGACGTTCCAACTTGATCATATCGGCGTTGAATAAGGAGCCGTAGAGTAGCTCAGCCCACTCGCCAAAAGTCTCATTGGCGATTAAATCCGCATAACTGGGGAATTGACGTGCCAGCGCGGCACTTTGTTGTACCTCGCCAGCCGATTGGAAGCCGCCTTCATAGACGGATTTAGCTTTACCATCGGATTGGTTTTTCAAGAAATCCATCGCGGTTTTTAACGCCACGGGGATCGGCTCATTTAAGCCGCTCTGCCAGCACTCAAGCCACGTCTGCACAATCTGTAAAGCACGTTCAGCGTCAAGACTAGCAAAGGCAATACTGCTTTCTTGAGCAATAATAAAGGTCTGCGTCGCTGCGCCTGAGGCATTGATCAGCACATGCTGCACCCAAGGCCTTAATAGACGATGCCAGCTGCGCTCTTTACCCCTGTTGATTTTGCCGGGAGTCAGCTCAATCCGCGCGTATTCAGTTACCGCCTCATCACTGCTCGTAGCGGTACGCAGCCCGCCTAACCAGCCTTCTAAATGAATCTGCCCCCGCTTTAGATCAATCAAACGCGCAGTCTCTTCCTCATAGGGCCAAGCCTCACAGAGTGCACGGTAATGCTCGAGCTGTGGCAGCAACGGCTCAATTAACTCACTGCGCACCTGCTCACCAAAAGCACACATCGGCAAAGCACCGCTACGCTGCAGCTTTTCACTGTGCAGCTCTAACACCTTAGATAAATCAGCATCCAGTGCTGCATGTTGACCCGCATTTAAGAGCTCATATTGCAGGCTATAGCGTTGCAAGCCATCCAAAGCAAAAGGCTCGTCTTCAAACACCTCCAACTCGGCTTGATCAAGATGCACTTTTAAGCGCTCAGTAAAAAAGAATTTCACTGGATCACGTAAAAAGCGCTGCAATAACTCAGGTGTCATCGTACTGATAGGTACAAACTTATCTAAAAGTGTAGCGCGATTATCGGCAGGCGCTTGATGCAAAACAGACCATTCATGCGCATAGGTAAATAAATCGGCGTGCTCTTTATTATCAGTAAAGTAATGCTGACTAAAGGGTTGCAGCGGATGCACTGTGGTTAAGGCCTCCAATAAAGACTGCGCATCATCTAAATGCCAACCACTGCTGATATGGTCGCGTAATTGCGCAACCAAAACCGAGGGTGGGCGCTCGGTATTATCACGCACACTGCGCCCGACCCAACTGATATAGAGTTTCTCACGCGCAGAGAGCAAGGCTTCGAGTAATAAGTAGCGGTCATCTTCACGGCGCGAGCGGTCACCTGGACGATAGTCACTGCCCATTAAGTCAAAGTCTAATGGCGCTTGCACACGCGGGTAATCACCGTCGTTCATACCTAATAAACACACCATGCGAAATGGAATAGCGCGCATCGGCATCAGCGTACAAAAGTTAACCGAACCGGCTAAAAAGCGCTGACTCAGGTGGTCTGAATCAATATTGCTCAGCCATGCTTCACGCGCTACGACGAGGGTTAAGCGCTCATCCAGCTCCGCATCAATGCACAACTGATACCACTGCTCGCAGCCTGCGCGCATGCGCTGCATTAATAAGTAGTCAGCATCCTCTTCAACTAAGAAAAACTGCTCCAGCAACGCTAAGAAAATACTGCGCCACTCGGCAAACTGATGCAGACTGCTGAGCTGCTCGTGCAAGTCTTGCAAAGCATCAAGAAAGTGCGTCAGTGGTCCGATTAACGCTGCGTCTAATCCGCCGACTTCGTCATAGGGCTGAATACCTGCATAGGCATCGCTGTCACCCATGGCGTAACCCAGCAGCATACGTTGCAAGCCAAAATCCCAGGTGTTTTGCGCTAAACCTTGTGGCAGGGAAAAGTCTTCGCGGTGCTTAGCATTCAGCCCCCAACGCACACCAGCACCGGTCAGCCAGCGCTGTAAAATCGGTAAATGATCTTCATCAATGGCAAAGCGTGCTCGCACTGCCGGAACATCAAGCAAGCTCATAATATCAGTGACAGTCAGGCGTGACTCAGGCAAGCGCAGCAACTCATGCATCGCGATCAATAATGGCTCGGTGCTCTGCTCGGCTTGGTCAGACAGTGTAAAGGGAATATAACGCAAATCATTGCGCGCATACTGAGCAAACACCGCCTGAATATGCGGTGCGTAGCTATTGATATCGGGCACCATCACAATAATATCGCGCGGCTTTAAGCTGGAGTCAGCATTAAAATGCGCTAACAGTTGATCGTGTAAGACTTCAACTTCACGCTGGGCACTGTGGGTGATATGAAAGCGCAATGACTGATCTGTTTGCGGCTCTAGCGCTGGCCAAGTTGCCCGCGTATCCGCCAATGGGCGCAAATGTAAAATATCGTTGTGCAGTTGTTCTAGCAGTGTGCCAATCTTTCCATCTTCAAAGATATCAACGCGCTGGCCCTGACTATTAAACTGCGTTTGGTAGGTGTCCAATTCATCATGCTTATCCAGCAAACTAATATAGTCACGTCCCTGCTTACCCCACGCCGCTAATAAAGGATGGGCAAACTGGTGCAGTTGCTCAATGGATAACACCTCAGGAAAGCCCTCTTTACGGCTTTGACGGCGGTACTCATGACGTAATAACTGTTTATCTTCAACAATGTCGGCCCAATGATACTGGCACGGGTTATGTACACAAAGCATGACTTGGCTAAATCGACTGATCGCCGCTAAGGCCTCAACCATTTGCGCAGGCAGCGAGGAAATACCAAAAATAATAATCCGCCGTGGCAATCCGGCTGGCGCAGTTTCCATGGCTTGCATTGCTTCAATAAAGCGTGGATGTACCGCGGCACGGCTACTATGGATGGCATCTTCGCCGATATCATCAATCAACAAACGCCACAATGCGGCCTGCCACGCCACTATAGATTCGCGTGCTTGCATTTTTTCAGCGCTCACCTGTGGCTGACCATCAATTTGACGCAACTGGTCATCGCCCACAGCCCAGTCTTTAAGCCAATCGGAGCGGTACACCTGATACTGATCAAACAAGTCAGCAAGGCGCTCAGACAATTGATAACGTTTGCGTAAATCAGGGTCATGACCTAAGAAATGCTGCAGCGGAGCGAAAACAGGCTGGTCAATCACCCGTGGCAACAGGCGCATTAAACGCCAGGTCAAAGGCGCTTTATCAAAGGGCGAGCTTTTCGCAATCGTATCGGTGCCCAGTACTTGGCGATAAATTTGCCATAAAAAACGTGCTGGCAGACCAATTTGTAAACCTGCAGCAATGCCGCAACCTTGATCATCTGCTAAAGCCAGCTTCAGCCACTGTGCAATACCATTACTTTGCACCAAAATATGTTCATTTTCGAGCGCATGCAGCGGATTGATCTTCGTCCATTGCACGACTAATTCGCGTAACTCTTCTAAATGGTTGCTATGTGCAACGATAAAACCGGGCTGCAGTGTCTGATCAGATGACATCGATACGTCCTGTAGAAATTTTTAATAGTGTGCCATGTTCCAGCGTCAATGGGTGTCGCACGCTATAAATAGATTGCAGAGCAAATCATCAAAATCTTGATATAAGAAAATGATTACAACGACCATTGTCTAGATGACCCTAGAGTCATAAACGTGATTAATTCCACACGTCACAACACTTATAATTTGATCGACTTATCCGCATTCCGGAGAACTATAATAATGAAATTAAGTCCCTTAGCCCGCGCAATTAGCGTTAGTTCGCTAGCAGTTGCGCTCAGTATTCCCATGCTTGCTCAAGCTGCTTTTATTGACGACAGCAAGGCTGGCTTAGAGCTACGCAACTTTTATATGAACCGTGACTTTCGTCATGACACTGCAACACAATCAAAAGCGGAAGAGTGGGCGCAAGGTTTCTTACTGCGTTACGAATCTGGTTTTACTGAAGGCACTGTTGGCGTCGGTGTTGATGCATATGGCTTTAGCGGCTTTAAACTTGATTCAGGCGGCGGTACTGCAGGTACTGGCTTATTACTTCCCAAAAACCACAAAGGTAACGTACCAAGCAGCTACGGTCAGCTGGGCGCAACACTTAAAGCGCGCTTATCTGAGAATACTTTAAAAGCTGGCACCCTAATGCCTAAACTGCCCACAGTATCCTCTGGTGACGGCCGTTTAATTCCACAAACCTTTACTGGTGTGCATATTAACAGTAAAGAAATTGACAATCTTACCGCTGACGTTGGTCGTTTAGGTCGCATGAATCAGCGTAACTCAACTGACAACGCCCCTATTGTTCTAAATAACTTTTCAGGCAACCAAGGTAAACGCAACAACAAATCAACCCGCTCAACTGCGCACCAAAAAGCAACCAGTAAGTTTGACTTTGCTGGCGTAAATTATACTTGGGGTGATAGCGGCCTCAGTACAGGCTATAACTTTGCTAACTTTGATGGCGCTTATAAGCAGCATATCCTTAACGGTATTTACACATTACCTATTGCTGAAGGCCAATCATTAAAAACTGATTTACGCTTTGCCAGAACAACTCAAGATGGCAAAAGCGGTATTGATAACAAAGCTATTTCTGGAATGTTGACCTATAAATTGGATTACAACAGCTTTGGTTTGGGTTATCAAAAAATGTCTGGCGACACCGGTTATGCTTACATTGAGCTGGTTGATCCATTCTTAACCAACTATGTACAAATTCGTGACTTCGCAGCTACCGATGAAAAATCTTGGCAAGCACGTTACGACTATAATTTTGCTGGTTTAGGCATGCCAGGTTTAAGCCTGATGACACGCTACATTAAAGGTAGCAACATCTATATGGGCTCTGGTAAATCAAGTGGCAATGAGTGGGAACGTGATACGGATATCGCTTATGTTTTCCAAGACGGCCCATTGAAAAACCTAGGCGTGAAATGGCGTAATGCAACTCTTCGCTCAGATATTTCTGGAAAAATTGACGAGAACCGTCTAATTGTTAGCTACACAATGCCATTGATGTAATATCCAAATCTGCTTGAAACAAACCCGCTAACAATGTGGGTTTGTTTTTAGTTAAAATATAACTTTTTATCAAGTGAACTAGTTGCAACTATATAGTCTCTAATGTAATGCTATATTTTAAGTTTACTTTTGGAGTACAACTGTCATGGCTAAAAAAAACACAAGTGGTATGAGTGATCCATTATTAGCAGAATTTAAAGCCCTGGTAGCTGATACCGAGCACTTGCTGCAGCATTCTGTAGACCTTACCGGTGACAAAGCAGAGGAACTGCGCGGACAAATCAACTCAAGCTTACAGCGCGCACGTCAAGCGCTGGGTTCTACAGAACAAGCGCTACTTGAGCGCGGCAAAGAAGCATTAAGTGATAGCCAAGACTATGTACGTGAGCATCCATTGCAATCTTTAGCCATTGGTGCGGGTGTTGGGTTCTTGCTGGGTCTATTAGTGTCTAGGCGCTAAGGAATGACAGAGCATAATTTTACTGATAGCTCGCGGCGCTTAGGCGCTGCGGCGTTAGATTTACTTAGCGATCATGCTGAGTTATTTGCTTTAGAGCTACAAGAGCAAAAACGTAACAGCAGCCAGCAATTACTTTGGCTAGGGCTCACTTCAGCTTGCTTTCTTATGTTGTTCTTGTTGCTCAATGGCTTATTAATTGTATCGCTATGGCCGCACTATAAACAGCTTTTACTCGTGGCTATGGCTGCCTTTTATGCAGGTGCTGGCGCAGCCTGTATCTGGCGAATAAAAACCGCACAGCGTCGTACAGCAGCACCCTTTAGCGCATCACTAAATGAACTTAAAAAAACTAAAGAGCAGCTACTACCATGACAAACAAACAGAATAACGATGACCCCATTGCCTTACGCAAACAGCTTATTGAGATGCGTTTAGAGTTAAATCGACAAAAAATTCGTCATGAAAGCATCGCGTTACTTGAGCCAGTACAAAAACTGCGAGGCTACCAGAAGCGCCTGACACAAGGCTCAACGCCTCTACTGATCGTAGCTGGCGCTACATTCGCCAGCTTCTTTCTAACGCGCAATCGCCGCTCAGCCGGCAAGATGCTACCACTGTTAAAAGTAGCAGCAGGTCTGTTGCCTTTTTTACTAGTGAAAAGCCAATCGGAAGCCGACACAAGTTCATCACAAGCTGATAATCTAGATAAAACGCATTGACTGAGAAGTCGTGCGTGATCTTGAATATCTTGATTGAGGGCGCACAATGGATTGGCATCAACTATTAAATCGTGAGCGCTTAGGCAAAACTTCTCATAGCTCAGAAGAACTGGGCCGCAGTCCTTTTCATAAGGATCATGATCGTATTATTTTCTCAGGCGCATTTCGTCGCTTAGGTCGCAAAACACAAGTTCATCCCGTCTCCAGTAACGACCATATTCATACTCGTTTAACTCACTCACTGGAAGTCAGTTGCGTGGGACGTTCATTGGCTATGCGTGTCGCTGAGATGCTGCGCCCTGCTCTACCGCAATGGTGCGAGCCTAGCGATCTAGGCATGATCGTACAGTCCGCCTGCCTCGCCCATGATATCGGCAACCCTCCTTTTGGCCACTCCGGCGAAGACGCGATTCGGCATTGGTTTCAACAAGCAGCACGTGATGGCTGGCTCGACAGCATGAGCGAAGCTGAGCGCTTAGACTTTTTAAACTTTGAAGGCAATGCACAAGGCTTTCGCGTCCTCACGCAACTTGAGTACCACCAGTTTGATGGCGGCATGCGCTTAACCTATGCCACTTTGGGTGCCTTCTCTAAGTACCCTTGGAGCTCTAAGCATGCTAGCGCCCAAGGCTATAAAAAACATAAGTTTGGTAGCTACCAAAGTGAACTGGCGCTATTGGAGAAAATTGCTCACAAACTGGGCATTCCCAAGTTGGATGACGAGCACTGGGCCCGCCACCCCTTAGTCTATTTAGTTGAGGCCGCTGATGATATTTGCTATGGCTTAATTGATCTTGAAGACGGCATTGAAATGGATTTACTCGACTACGCTGAAGTCGAGGCGCTCTTGCTTGATTTAGTCGGTGATGATTTACCGGAAACCTATCGTCTATTGGGCCCTAATGACTCTCGACGTAGAAAACTGGCTATTTTACGTGGCAAAGCCATTGAGCATTTAACCAACGCTGCTGCACAAGCCTTTGTTGACCAACAACCGGCGTTAATGGCCGGCACTTTAGAAGGTGATTTGGTTGAACATATGCATGGTCCAGCAAAAACCTGTGTTATCAATGCCAAAGCCTTAGCGCGCGAAAAGATCTTCCATGACAAGCGTAAAACACTGCATGAGATCGGTGCCTACACAACCCTAGAAATACTGCTGAATGCTTTCTGCGGCGCAGCGTTAGAGCAGCACAGGCATGGCACGCTATCCTTTAAAAATCGACGTATTTTTGATTTACTTGGGCAAGCAGCACCACAGCCTGAGTGGACGCTCTACACATCATTTATGCGTATTATTGATTTTATTGGCGGTATGACTGACAGCTATGCAACAGAAATGGCGCGAGAAATGACTGGGCGTTCCAGCACCACCTAGTACGGATCAACGCTAAGGTAGCAAGCGCCTTAGCGTTTTTAGGAATACCAATTTATGATGCTTTGGGCAATTACGCTGTTTCTGGCTCAATAGCACCAGACTCTTTCAACTCTGCATCATGTGCTTGTAGCTCTGCGATACGCTGCTGACTCGCTTTAAGCTGCTTAGCTTGCTTGTTATAACGCATGCGTAAACGCTGCTGTGGCCACCATGACACGATCGGACCTATTATTAAGCCTAATACAAAGGTACCCATAACAAAGAGAGCTGCAGGTAGCTCAGGGCTTTGCCAGCCAAAAAATACTAGCTGAGTGGGCGTACGGTTCTCTAAAGTAAATATAATAACGCTGGCAGCAAGCGCTAAAGCAATGAGAACAATAAGTAAACGCTTAAAATTTTGCATAGAACCCTCTGTGGTCACTCAGACTATTGAGCACCAGATTAATCATCATTGACCCTGTCGCGCAACTCTTTACCCGGTTTAAAATGAGGTACATGCTTACCTGGCAACTCGACCGACTCTCCAGTTTTCGGATTACGGCCAGTACGAGGCGCACGGTAACTCACAGAAAAGCTGCCGAAGCCACGCACTTCAATGCGTTCTCCAGAAGCTAATACTTGCGTCATATGTTCCAGCATAGTCTTAACTGCTAACTCTACATCACGTACAGAAAGCTCCTGTTGCTGGTCAACAATACGCTCGATTAATTCGGACTTATTCATTATTTTCCCTTTCTTATCAAGCAGCTATGAGTTTTTAGCATGCCTGCCAGAGTTTGAACAGGGTCAATCTATCAATTGCTAAAAGTAATCTGAATTTAATGACTTTTAAAGCAAAAAAACCGATAACAGCTTATGACTGTTACCGGTTAGTTTAGGTCTTGATGTAAATAACATCAGACACAGAGTATAAAAAACTGCTTAAGCCAGGATCGTCCAACTCAAGAGTGTCCGTGTTTATAACACGCTGCAAAGCTTTAGCAGGGTAATGTTCAAGCTTATCTTGCGCGAGCTATTTTATAAGCTTGCTCACACTTGATCTATTTGACTAAAGTCCCCTGCATAAATACTTGATTAGTAGTATGCATTTTCAGTCACACTGTGGTCAGTCACATCACGCACGCCTTTCACTTCAGGAATACGTGCCATTAAGGTTTTCTCAATGCCTTCTTTCAAAGTGTAGTCGGCTTGACCACACCCCTGGCAACCACCACCAAACTGTAAAATCAAAATACCATTATCAATATCGATCAGGCTCACTTCACCGCCATGACTGGCCAAACCTGGATTGATCTCAGTTTGCAGATAGTAATTCACACGCTCTGAAAGTGGGCTGTCTTCACTGACCATAGGTACTTTGGCATTCGGTGCTTTAATTGTCAGTTGGCCGCCCATACGATCTGTAGCGTAATCCACCACCGCATCTTCAAGGTACGGCTCACTCAACGCATCAATCCACGCAGTAAACAGAGGCAATACCAGCGGTGTATCTTCTGCTTTTTGCTCTTCAGGTTTGCAATAAGCAATGCAGGTTTCTGCATAAGGGGTGCCCGGCTGCGTGATAAAGACACGAATACCAATACCTGGCACATCCTGACCTTTCAATAAATCGCTTAAATAAGTTTGTGCAGATTCTGTAATATTAATAGTGCTCATGGTAACTCCTCGCAATCATGGTTGCAGTGTACGCTAATTCGCTCTTACGAGGAAAGACCTAGTAAAGCAGTCAAGTAAAAAATATTGCCTTATAGCAGCTTAAGCAACTTTTAATATTAGAACGCGGCAGGATCGATTTTGGCAAAACTGCCCAGCGTCGTATGACCCTGCAAAGGCAGAGCACCCTGCGCGCGCGCTAAACCACAGGTACGCATACCACTGTCACGCGCCGCATCAAGCTCTTCCACTACATCAGATAAAAATAAAATCTGTTCTGCAGGCAGCTTAAGCGCTTGTGCAATACGCGTATAAGACTCAGATTCACGTTTATGCCCTGAAGTGGTATCAAAGTAACCAGAAAACAAGGGCGTTAAATCACCAGCAATGGAATAGCCAAAAATCAACTTTTGCGCCTGCACTGAGCCTGACGAATAGACATAGAGATCATACCCCTGCTGCTGCCACGCTTGCAGCGCCTCTACTGCATCCGGATAGACATGCCCTTTGATCTCACCACTCACATAACCTTGCTGCCATACGCGGCCTTGTAGAGCTTTCAATGAAGTGGCTTTAATATCGTCTTGCATCCATTGCGCCAGGATCGCAATCACACGCTCCACATCAGCCTGCGGCTCATGGGCTTCATCGCGCACGGCTTGCAGTAACGGCGCTTGTGATTTTTCTTCGGCACAAGCACGTACATAAGCTGGCAGATGCTGCTTGGCATAAGGAAACAGCACATCAAATACAAACTCAATCGAACTGGTGGTACCTTCGATATCGGTCAAAATAGCTTTGACACTCATAACAGATCATCCAGTTTAGGGTACTGATCAGCAATGCTATCGCCGGTATACTGTGCTATCCAACCTTCAGGGTTGTTAAATAAACGTATCGCGATAAAGCGTGGGTGCTCGCCCATATCAAACCAATGTAGAGTCCCAGCTGGCACAGAAATCAATGAGCCTTTTTCGCACAAGACAGCGTAGATATGGTCATCAATATGTAAGCTAAACAAACCGCGCCCAGTGACAAAGAAACGCACTTCATCGTCATCGTGCACGTGCTCGTCTAAAAACTTAGCGCGCAGCTCTTCTTTTTGCGGATGCTGATCATCAACACTAATCACATCCACAGCGACATAGCCACCTTCGTGTTTTAAACGAGCGATATCGTCGGCGTAAGCAGCAATAACCTCATCACTGGATGATTCTGCTGTCAGAGGCTCGCTGGCTAACCAGTGCTCAAAACGCACACCTAACGGAGTCAAGGTATTAATGATGTCTTCTAAGTGATTTAACACCTTAACCGCCTGTTTAGGCTGACTGGTGTGGTATACAAACAGCTGACTCATGGGTCGTTATTCCCTATAGAAATTCATTTAAAAACGCTTCAGTGCTTAACGCCCAGTACAGGCGCGGACTTTTAACTCACACTCAAGCAAAAACTCAAAAGCTTCGATATGGCGCAAAGTATCCAGCATCGATGCGCCCCAGGTGTATAAACCGTGCCCACGAATTAAATAGCCCGGGCAATCAGGGTGACTGTCCAGCCACTGCTGCACCTGTTGAGCTAAACGCGGCATATCTTGATCATTATCAAAAATCGGCACCAACACAGGCTGCTCATGACTGCTAATACCGCTAAAGGCTTTTTGCAGCTCGTAGCCACTAAACTCAATATAAGCGCCCTGTTCAATACGTGACAGTACAGTAGCGTTGACTGAATGGGTGTGCAAAACGGCTTGAATCGATGACTGCCAATTGTAAATCTGTGTATGCAGTAAGGCTTCAGCTGACGGCTTTTTGTGTGGTTCAAGGCTCTGCGCTTGTAAATCAGTGGCGAGAATATCATCCGCAACCAACTGACCTTTATGTTTACCAGATACGGTTAGCAGCACTTGATTGGCGGATAAACGCGCCGAGTAATTGCTGCTGGTGGCTGGTGACCAACCCCGAGCATACAAAAATTGTCCGGCGCTAATAATATGTTCTGTGAGCTGCTCACGAGTGAATGTCATTCTGACGATCCTTTTTTCAATCGAGATGAAGTGTGTTCAATACCACTTAAACCAAATAGAACCCATACAGCTGCCACTAATGCTATCGCACTGGCCAAGGTAAAGGTCATGCTAGCACCCAGTGTTTGCCAAGTATAACCGGCATATAAAGCACCTAGAGCACCGCCTATACCAGAAAATGAAACATATAAACCCTGGCCTTGGCCTTGTTTATCTATTGCAAAATAGCGCTGCACAAAATGAATCCCTGCGACATGAAAACTGCCAAAAGTCGCTGCATGCAATAACTGCACAAATAACAATACCACCAGCGTATCGGCATAAAAGCCCAATAACCACCAACGCAGCACTGCAAGGCTAATACTGATTAAAATAATATGTTTTAAACGTACGCGCCGTAGCAACCACGGCATTATCACAAACAAACCAATTTCAGCCAATACACCCAGCGCCCAGAGCCAACCAATGACAGTGCGCGAGTAGTCGAAATCAATTAAATATAAGGTTAGAAAAGTATAATATGGCCCATGTGAGAGCTGCATCAGCATCACGCAGGCTAAGAAAGTTACAATGGGTAGCATCTTTGATCTGCGCGGCGACTGCTTTTGAGGCTGCGCTGCAGTCGTTGCAATATCAACCGCAACAGACTGTGCAGGCACCCAAAAGCTACTGAGGATAATACCGCCCATCACCGCTAAAATCGCCCAAGGGTAATAATCTAAACTGAGGTGTTCAAACAGATAACCAAACCCAATCACTACCAGCATAAAGCCCACTGAACCCCACAGGCGCAATTGACTGTAACGCTCGCTCTGCTGACCTAAATACCCTAAAGTAATAACTTCAAACTGCGCCAAAATGGCATGCCAAAAAAACGCATGCGACACCATAACCATAGCAGTCCAAGCAAAGCTTTTGCTCAGAAAAATCAAAGAAAATGACAGCATGGTGCAGATCGCACCAAAACGCACAATGGCTAAACGCTGCTGGGTTCGATCCGCCAGCCATGCCCATAAATTCGGTGCAAGACAACGCATCAGCATGGGAATAGCAATCAACTCGCCAATACGTGCTGCAGAAAAACCGAGATGATCAAAATACAATGCCATAAATGGCGCAATAGCACCGAGCAAGGCAAAATAGAAGAAGTAAAAACTGGATAAACGCCAGTACGGTAATGTGGCACTCATGAGTCAGTTATCCTCAATATATGGCTGAACTCGATCAGCCATATATGATTCCATCTGCGCTTTACAGCTGAGCAAGTACAGGCGTACTGACTTTTACATCAGCATTTTGTCCACGGTGACGCAGCAAGTGATCCATCAAGACAATCGCCATCATCGCTTCAGCAATAGGGGTTGCTCGAATACCGACACAGGGATCGTGACGACCTTTAGTGATCATCTCCACTGGCTGCCCCACCATGTCAATCGAACGGCCCGGCGTAGTAATACTTGAAGTAGGCTTCAGTGCTAAATGGGCAATAATCGGCTGACCGGATGAAATCCCACCCAGTACGCCGCCAGCATGATTTGAAGTAAAGCCTTCAGGTGTCAACTCATCACGGTGCTCAGTACCGCGCTGCGCAACAGAATCAAAGCCAGCACCAATTTCAACACCTTTAACCGCATTAATACTCATTAAAGCGTGAGCTAAGTCGGCATCTAAACGGTCAAACACCGGCTCACCCAAACCCGGCATCACACCTTCAGCCACAACTGTAATTTTCGCGCCGACTGAGTCTTGGTCGCGACGCAATTGATCCATATAGGCTTCAAGTTCAGCAACCTTGCTTGGATCTGG
>LFRM01281812.1_pt2 | contig 26923 bp, 27 predicted proteins | sample 618341 | NCBI WGS metagenome assembly LFRM01 (sample SAMN03654438, study PRJNA283298) | anaerobic digester metagenome | isolation source: pool of bioreactors CSTR01a, CSTR02a, and CSTR03a thermophilic anaerobic... | place: Denmark: Kgs. Lyngby | collected 2014-05-21 | reverse complement strand
ATTGTTTGCTTAACTACAAACTAATAGAGATAACGTCAACTAACAATGCATTCCGCGAGGCGCGGATTAGCAATTTCAACGTTGTAAGATTTAAGGCAAGGTTGAAGCTTGCCGCGCACACCGCCCAGCCCAAGTCAGGTATAACCCGGCTTGGACAAACCTAAGAAAAGAGCTTTCTATGGTTTGTCCGTCGCCTTAGGGCAGGACGGTGTCGGGAATGCGGGAACGTTAAGCGAAATTCGCCTAAAGAGGTGAAAAAAATGATAAGCAAAGATGATCTTTTGAAGAACAAAGATGATTTACTAAGCTACTCAAAGCAGATCAAAAGCGGAGACATTCAGATTCTTATAAAATGGTTGAATGAAAAGGACGATAATATAAGATATACCACTTTTCTATTGCTCCAAATCTTATCAAAAAAAGACGATAGAGTTTATAAGCATTGGGAGACTTTTGTTGAAAAGCTGAACGATGAGAATTCTTATCAGAGAAGTTTGGGGTTAATGCTAATATCGGAGAACATCAGATGGGATACGGAAGATAGATTTGGGAAGATATGTACCTTATACTTAAAACATTCGATGACGAGAAGTTCATAACAGCGCGTCAATGTATTCAAGGATTAAATAATATTATCAGTCAGACAAAGAAATATCGAAAAGAAATCATTGAAAGATTAACAGCAATTGATTTTGAAAAGAGAAAGGATACTCAGAAAGGACTATTATTACTTGATGTAGTTGAAGTTCTGGGGAAACTCTATCAAGATGAAAAGGATGTTGTAATTGAAGCATTCCTAAAAAATAAATTTGAACAAGGAAATGATGTAAATTTATAACATGCGCTATAAAGAAAAAAGAAGTTGAATTCTGTTGGGATTGCAAAGAAAGTGATGATTGTGAAAAGTGGTTGAAACACAGGGAAGCGGGAGCAAAATATGACTCGTTCAAGTGTTATTAAAAGTTAGAGGAAGATATTATTTATATTCAGGAAAATGGAGTTCAAGAGTATAAAAGATTGCAAGATATAAGAGAAGAACTTCTAAAATATATGTTAAATAATTTTAATGAAGGTCGTTCAAAAAGTTACTATTGTGTTGTAGCAACCGTTATGGAAATAGAAGAAATAAAAGAAGCGTTAATAAGAGCAAACGAATTATCATTAGATTATGATATTAAAAGAAAATCTAAAGTTTTACACTCGATACTTGACGAGATTGCCCAACAGAAGAATTATAATTTTAGACTACGTAAAAAAAGATGATTATATCCATTAAGGGAGCGCTATTTATTTAAAGTAATTATTTTAGCATATTATGTGGTATAATATATGTAAGGAATGTAAGGAATGGAGGAAGAAAAAATGGAACTTGCTAGGATAACATCAAAAGGACAGATTACAATACCTGTTAGGATAAGAAAGAAACTGAACCTCAAAGAGGGGGATAAGGTTATCTTCATTGAAGAAGGGGATAAAATTATTTTCGCTAATTCTTCGATGATCGCCTTAAAAGAGTTTCAGGAAGGAATGAAAGGTGAGGCTGAAAAGCAAGGACTATATTCCGAGAATGATGTTAACAAATTGGTTAGAGAAGTAAGAAAAGATTTGTGGGAGAAGAAATATGAGAATAATGATTGATACCGATATTAGTAACAGCATTATTATCAGATGTAGATATATTAATTACTGGGGATAAGGATTTTTTTGATGTTGATATTGACAGACCTGAGATATTAACACCACGAGAGTATTTAGAAAAATATTAATATTTTGCTATTTAAAAGAAGCATGGCACATTCGTATAACAATGCATTCCCGTGAGGCGTGGATTAACAAATTCAACGAGGACAAATTTCGGGGTGAGGTTGATGAGTGCCGCGCACATCCCCTAGTCTAACCGCGGTCGCGGATGATTTGGTCAAGCCTACTTGTTAAATAGTTCGTATTTAAGATAAATATAAGGAGGTTATTTTATGGGGTTAATTAATGGATTGTTAGGAAATGCAACAGAGGTAGATATTAGCCAAATTGAAACTGAAGTAAGTCAACTTTTAATTAACGGAGAGAAAATAGAAAAAGCTTACAAGGTTATTAGAGATTTATTTATTTTTACGGATAAAAGATTACTATTAATTGATAAGCAGGGGGTAACAGGCAAAAAAACAGAGTATCATACAATTCCTTATAAAAACATTGTACACTTTAGTATCGAATCTGCTGGACATTTTGATTTAGATGCGGAACTCAAGATATGGCTTTCAGGTATGCAAACACCAATCGGGAAAGAATTCAAAAAAGATAATTGTATATTTGATATTCAAAGAACACTTGCTAATTATGTACTTAATAGGTAATACAAATGTCAGAAAACAATTTCAGTGAAAATTATATCGGGGAAGCTAATTATGTAATTAATTTGGTAGATTTATTGGATTTAGGTATTAAGGAATAGGAGGAAAGACTGAACTAACATGAATGTAAAAAATGTACTTCCGTTAAATCTAATTAATCAATTATGGTTCAGAATATTAGTTGCGCTGATAATTCCTTTTGTACTGGTGATTTCATTTTCAAAGAATTACTCAACGGTGGAAATTGAGAAATACGCTTCTTTAGACAAGTTCACTAGCCAACTTGACCAACGTATCCCTGCTTTGATGAAGGACTATAGTATTCCTGGCGTAGCTATCGCTTTAATTCAAAAGGGTCAGACTACCTGGTCTAAGGCTTATGGCTATGCTGACCTTATAGAAGGAAGAAAGATGACTACTTCTACTTATTGTCGGGTTGAATCTATTTCTAAATCAGTAACTGCTTGGGGAGTCATTAAATTAGTTGAGCAAGGAAAAATAGAACTGGATAAACCTGTGAAACAGTATATTAAAAACTGGGAGTTTCCAAAATCCAATTATTCTGTGGAGAAAGTTACCGTAAGGCAATTGCTTGCCAATACTGCTGGTATGCCTTTAGGGGATATCTTTGAGCGTTATTCCCCAAATGACGAAATTCCTTCTTTGAAAGAAAGTTTATTTAAACAAGCTATTCTTATCCAAGAACCCGGTGTTTCATTTTTATACTCAAATACGGGATATAACTTGCTTGAGTTACTAATTGAAGAGGTTACCGGTCGTGATTTTGCAGAATATATGGAAGAAGAGGTTTTGCTTCCCCTTAAAATGTATAAATCTAGTTTTATCTGGAGTGAGGAGCTTAAGCCTGCAGTTCCTGTGGGTTATGATTCTAAAGGTAATCCAGTACCGGTATATATTTATCCGGAAAAAGCTTCAGGAGGTCTTTTTGCTACTGTAGACGATATAGCTACCTTTGTTGCGGCTGGGATGCCAAACTATTCCCGTACAGGGCATGAAGTTTTAACTCCTGAAAGTATAAATAATCTTTATATTCCAATGGTTGAAAAACCAGGTATCTATACTCTGGTTTTTGATTCATATGGATTAGGCTATTTCATCGAAACCATATCTAATGGTAAGAAATTGGTTATTAATGGCGGTCAGGGCGGCGGAGTTATGACTTATTTTAATGCTATTCCGGAAACAGGCGATGGTATTGTTATTTTGACAAATAGCCAGCGGAGCTGGCCGTTTTTTGCTTACATATTAACTGATTGGGCAAAGTGGAATGGCTTTGATTCAGTGGGAATGGGTAGGATTATTTTGGGTCAAAAGGCATTGTGGATTTTAATAGGTCTAATTTGGTTTATTTTGTTGTGTCTAATATGGAGTATAGGACAAGGGTTAATTTCCGGTAGGCGCCGGTTTTCACCTCTATCAAAAGAATTCGTCCTCTTACGCTTAGCGCAAAGCACTTTGTCTATAATTTTGCTAGTGTGTCTTTTATGGTGTATTAGTCAAGATTATTTATTTATATCCTCGGTATTTCCAATAATTTCTGGTTGGTTAGGATTTACGTTTTTTGTTTTGGCCATAGTTTTATTGTTGTTGGCATTGTGCCCATGCCAAAAAGATAACTTAATAGGCGACTGATGACTTCAGCTAACATAAAAATAATTGCTCGAATGTTAGAATCAGGTATAATAGTCGTATGAATACCGTTTAATCAAAGTAATGGATTTGATAATTAATTAATTAAACATTGGAGTAAAGCGTATGAGTCAATATGTACAGTACTTAGTTATTATTGGGGCTTTAGCACAGTTAATTGGCATTGCTTCATATATAAAGGAAACATTACAAGGCAAAACAAAGCCAAATAAAGTTACGTGGTTATTATGGTCTGTTGCCCCATTAATTGCGGCAATTGCAGCATTTACAGATGGAGTTAGATGGGCTATCTTACCTACATTTATGGCTGGTTTTGGGCCATTATTAGTATTTATTTGTTCATTTATTAGTAAAAATGCATATTGGAAGTTAGAAAAATTTGATTACCTTTGTGGGATTTTTTCTATTTTAGCATTAATACTATGGGCAATTACCAAACAACCCATTATTGCGATAATTTTTTCCATAGCAAGTGATGGACTTGCTGCTGTACCAACATTAATAAAAGCATGGAAATATCCAGATACAGAAAATGCAGCACCTTATATTACTGGAATATTTAGTGCATTAACTAGTTTTGCAGCTATAACAATGTGGAATTTTTCGTCATTGGCTTTTCCTATATATTTAGTTTTACTTAACACATGCATAATTATATCAATCTATAATAAAAAGCTTTTCAAAAACATCTAAGGTGCTGGGACGTCGGGAATGCGTAACGATAAGCAGAACTGACATCGTTCGCTAGGCTCGCTCGTCTGACTGATTATCGTAGCACGGGTTTACAAAATTCCATCGCCAAGAACTACAAGCGGTTCTAAGGCTTCAGGGACTTTGAAAACCCGCGTCGCCTTATACGACATAAGCTTCTTGTGCTTCGATTAATGATTATAATGATTATAATCTTTATAATGCGTTTAAATTTTATTAGTAGATTTGTTTTCTAAGGAGAGTTAAGGATATATGAATGATAACAAAAAGAAAAAGAACAAGAGACCAGTTATGACGCTGCCTCTTACAAATCTTGAAAAAGTACTTGAGTTATTATCAGGAATGGGTGTTTTGTTTAACTTAGTATTAGTTATCATAGCTTGGGGAACTGTTCCAGATCGAATCCCAACGCATTTTGATCCATCAGGATTACCAGATAGTTGGGGAGGAAAAGAATCTTTAATCTTGCTACCAATGGCAGTTATATTTTTATACTCATTACTGACAGTTGTCAGCAGATTTCCTCATACTTTCAACTATCCATGGAAAATCACAGAGGAGAATGCCAAAGCTCAGTATCTGAATGCACGTTACTTGCTTGTTTTTTTGAAGACTGAAATAATCGGGTTTTTTACATATATCCAATGGGTAACAATACAAGTTGCCCTAGGTAAGGCCCAAGGCTTGGGGCTCATCTTTCTACCAATATTTCTAATTATTATATTTGGAACGGTGGTAGTATATTTTTTCAAGGCAAGACAGAATAAATAAAATTAATAATTATAATAATTATTTAATACACCAGGGAGGAAAAATAGTATGTTAATGAGGAATATATACAAGTCTGTGTGCTAATATTTTTAGGTCAATTTGAGTATAAATTGGCCTTGGGTCGATAAAAGAACTCAAGGGTAGGTGCGAAATGCAAACAAAAAAAGGAGTAAAGCTTTATAATGTCATTTTTCCTCTTTGGCTTTTGTGGTTAATCCCAATTACTTGGTTGGTGGTTTTACCGGCGAATTTTTTGATTGACTTGGCCGTAGTAGTTTTAACGCTAAAATTTTTACAGGTCCCGGATATCAAAAAAATAACGAAAAAGGTAATTTTAAAGGTTTGGGCGTTAGGCTTTATCGCAGATTTTATTGGGACGGCAGCTATGTTTATGGCGAATATAATTGAATTTGACTATCAAACCAATTTAGGGAAATGGTGGTACGAGAACATAACTAATGCTGTATATTATAATCCCTTTGACAATATTTATGCTTTAATATGGGTAACTGTTTGTGTTGTGCTAACGGCGTATTGTATCTATTTCCTGAACTATAAAATAAGCTTAAGAAAGACTGAATTAAATCATGATCTCAGGAAAAAGCTGGCGTTATCTCTAGCAATCTTTACAGCCCCATATTTGTTTTACCTGCCAACAGCCTGGTTTTTCTAAAAACTATGAGCAGAATTAAAAAAATTCTTATTAATGAGCTTTAGGTTTTAATTATCAGTGCAAAATTACTTAAGTTAAAAAGAATAGGAAAGGATGATGATAAAAATTATGACTATGCAGAAAAAAGAAAGAATTATTTGGAGTGCAGTGCTAATTGTTATTTTAGTTGTTGCTGCAATAGTTGTATTAAGTTATCACACAAAGCTAAATAGTTTGTCTCAAAAAGTTGCTGAGCTTGAGGAATATCAAAATGCTTGGATACAAAGAGAAGCAGAATTGATGTCAGAAATTGAGGACCTTAAAATTCAGTTTAATCCTAATGATGAACTGACAGAACCTTTTCCAACAAATAATTCAGAAATCCTTAATAGTTTAAAACGGCAAGGATTTACTGGTAAATTGCAGGACATTATCGACGACCTTACCGAACATAGTGAATTAATTCCTTTTGAAGGTGTTTTAGGCGGAAAGATGGGTTTTTACAACAAGGAAGATATATATGTGCTCTCGGATAAATGGGTTTTGGCAAAATTCGAGGATGGGCATATTGGAGGAAATATGTTGCTTAGATATAGCGTGAAAAATAATAAAATATCCTGGGAAGTGTTAGATGCCTATTTATATGATTAATTATATATTTGGGTTAAAGTTGGAGGTATAATGTATTGATTATTAAAAAAACCTCAGAACAAATTGAGAAGATGGCAGAAGCAGGTAAAATATTAGCTGCTTGTCATCGGGAACTTCGTAAGCTTATCCGTCCAGGCTTATCTACTATAGACATTGATCATTTTGTGGATGATTTTATCCAGTCCCATGGAGCGAAAGCAGAGCAAAAAGGCTACAAAGGATACCCTTTTGCCATTTGTGCTTCAGTCAATGATGAGATCTGCCATGGCTTCCCTTCTCCAAGCCCTCTCCAGGAAGGTGATATTGTTACTATTGATATGGTAGTCAATCTTGATGGGTGGATGGCTGATTCTGCGTGGTCTTATCCAGTAGGTAAAGTATCCGAACAAGCAGAAAAATTACTTAAAGTAACTAAAGAGTGCCTTTACTTGGGTATTGATAAAGCGGTTATCGGCAATCGGCTTGGCGATATTTCACATGCAATTCAAGTACATGCTGAATCTCACGGTTTTTCTGTGGTGCGAGAATTTGCAGGACATGGTATTGGTAATAAGATGCATGAAGAACCGTATGTTCTGCACTATGGCAACCCCCATACAGGATTGAAGCTTTGTGAAGGGATGGTTTTTACCATTGAACCAATGATTAATCAGGGTTCTTATAAACTGATAATGGATGAGAACGGATGGACGGCTAGAACAGCAGATGGTAGATTATCCGCTCAGTATGAGCATACCATAGCAATTACTAAGAAAGGTCCATTGGTGTTAACTGAACAAGAAGGCGTAGAATCTTTTTTAGATATGTACATTTCTCTGAAATAAGAAAGGGAGATTGTTCGTGGATATCGGTATTATTGGCGGAGCAGATGGTCCAACTTCAATTTTTATAACAGCTAGTATTAATCCATTCGTTATTGCGATTATAGCCATTATATGTATTGCTGTGGTTGGAGTTGTTTTTTGGAAATTATATAAAAGTAAATCGTAAACGCAGGGGGAGTGTGGCAGAGGGACGTTTCAGCTGCCACATTCTCATTAAAAAGAGAACATTATCAATAATGTGGCAGCTGAAACGTCCTCCTGCCACCTATTTTTCTTGAGTAGGTTTGCTGAAGAATTCATAAATGCCCATCAGTACTAGAAAAACCCCAAAGATTTTTCTGAGAAGCGGTGCATCCACATGATTAGCCCAAGTAGCGCCTAAAAAAGCACCCAACAAAGCCCCTATCGCAAGATAGAGGGTTAGTTTTAATTTGATGTTTTTTTGCTTCAGATGGGTGATTACAGCTACTGCAGCCGTTGGGATAAAGGCTGCCAGGCAGATACCTTGTGCCGTATGCTGTGGAATATTCATAAGAATAACCAAAGCCGGGACCAGAAGAGTCCCACCCCCCATAGCTAAACCACTTAGGATGCCCATGAGTAAGCCAATAATATAGATTAGCATTAGAAAATCATCCTGATTCCGGCTGCAGCCATGAAGATACCAAAGAGTTTGCGTAGATGTCGAGCGGGTATATATTGCATCAGTCTTGCTCCTAAATAGCCGCCAAGCATGCCGCTTATGGCAATTTTTAAGGCTAGAGCCCAATCAATATGACTGTTGGCCTGATAAATGAAAGTGCTGACGATAGCTGTAGGCAGGATTATCGACAATGATGTACCATGAGCGATATGTTGTTTTTGACCTAAGAGGAAAACCATTGCCGGTATTAATATAGTTCCCCCGCCGATTCCCAACAGCCCGTTGATTAGACCTGTAATTATACCTATTAGACCGAGAACAACAATGTTTTTATATGTAAGTTTAAGTGGTTCTTTAGAATCTATAAATTTGTTTAAGTTTATAAATTTCATAGTAACCCTCCTCTGATAGCGATAGTGTTTGTTAGGAGGGCGAATTTTATTAGGGAAAAAATGGGGTGGTTTATTAGGATTAAAGAGTTAAAGTATGGTTAGGCTGTTCGGCAAATAGGTGCGAAGAGATGGAAGGTGGGTAAGTTTGTTGTTTATAGGTGAATCCAGCTTAAGGTGATGATCAGCAGAATACCTAAAATAAAGCCACATAGGGCATAATGTGGATGGCGACGACGTGCTTCGGGCAGAAGTTCATTTTTCACAATAAAAATCATGGCACCTCCCGCCAGAGCCAGAAGCAGAGAAATAAAATGTGAGGAGATGGCAACGAGCAGAATTCCTAATAGTGCTCCGACCGGAGTAAAGAGGCTAATCAGCAGGCAAATGATAATTATTTTATATTTTGCTATCTGAGCCATAGTTAAGGGAGCGGCAATGGCCATACCTTCAGGAACATTATGCATACCTATAGCAAGAGCGATAATTAAACCTAAATTTTCTTTAGCTGCATAGCCGACAGCGATAGCGATTCCTTCAGGAAGGTCATGTAGGGCAATGCCAATAGCAATGAGATAGCCCATCTTAAGGAATTGTTTCTGTTGCCCGGTATGGAGGACAGTGGAACTGTTTGTAGCGCTGCCCTGCTTTTGCAAAGCGGGGAACTCGGAAATAATTACATCCAGGATTAGCATCAAGCATAGTCCGGCAAGAAAGCCTAGGGTCGCCACTATTAAATTGCCGTAAACCAAAGCTGAAGGAATCAAATCGAAAACAACTACGGCGGTCATTACTCCACCGGCAAATCCAAGTAAAACAGACAAGAGCTTTTCTTCCGGTTTCCCGGTGATCAGAATAATTAGTGCCCCTAATACCGTAGCTAAACCAGCTATGATACTTTGCCCAATAATTTCATAGGTCATCCTTTTTTCTCCTGTGTAGAGATAATTTGTTCTATTCTTTAAACATAGTACAGGAGAAGAATATTTATGACTTTTCAAGGCATTGGCTTAATATTAATAATATTATTATCAATTGTATAAATTGAAATATAATTTTATGTACCCATATACAGCAAATAATGTATAATTATATAAGAAGAGCACGAAAAAAATCTCAATAGCGCAAAGGGGGGTAATGATGCAGGCAAACATCGAGCCACAGCAGGGACTAGCTATTGGCATAGATGTGGGAGGAACTAAAATAAAAGCCGGTTTAGTTAACCAGGATGGTCAAATATTAATGGCTAAGGTATTGGTTACGGAAAAAGAAAAAGGAGCAGAGCACGTTTTGAAAAAGATTGTGCAGCTCATTGATGAACTGAAGAGTTCTACTACTGAAAAGATACTGGGTGTAGGGTTGGCTTTACCCGGAGATATAGATTATCAAAGAGGTTATTCTCTTTGTTGCCCTAATTTAGCTTGGGGCGAACTGGAGGTTAGTGCACCGCTGTTTAAGAGCACAGGCCTTCCGGTAAAATTAGTTAATGATGCAAATGCCGCTTGCTTAGGCGAATTTTATTATGGTAGAGGAAAAGATGCTCCGATCTTTTTGAGTATTACCTTAGGTACTGGGGTAGGTTCAGGATTAATTCTTGATCAACGGCTATTTACTGGACGTTTTGGTTCGGGAGTGGAAGCAGGTCATATGATTATAGAGCCGGACGGATATCCGTGTGCTTGCGGCGGAAAAGGCTGTTGGGAGACTTTGGTTGCGGCACCGGCAATAGTTAGAAGAACCAGGGAGAAGATAAAACAGTTCTCCTCAGAGCAGCTTTCTGTAGAAAATTTATCCGTCGAATTAATTTTTCAAGCATTTAGAGCCGGAGATCCTCTTGCCCGGATTGTTGTAGAGGAAACCATTTATTATCTGGTCTTGGGTCTTGTTAATCTAATCAATTTGTTTAACCCTCATAAAATTAGCTTAGGGGGAGGGGTTGCTGAAGCAGAGGAGATCTTTTCTCCACAATTGCTTGAGCAAATTAATAATAAGGTTTTTCCTACCTTGAGAGGAAAAGTTGAGATATTTAAAGCTACACAGGGTTATTATGGCGGTATTGTGGGTGCAGCAAGTCTTTGGTTACATAATGTTAAGATGATTTAGGATTTTTTATTTTAATTCAACATCTTCACTAATTTGACAATAATATAAAAGTTTAATAAGATTATGGATAGAAAGGGGTACAATGGTGAAAAATAGCAGTAATTATCCAACTCCTTATGAAATATATCTTTTTCATCAGGGCAACCTATTTAAGAGTTATGAAATGTTAGGCGCCCATGTTGGCCGAGAAAAACAAAAAAAGGGAGTAAGATTTTCGGTTTGGGCTCCTCATGCAATGGAAGTCAGAGTAACCGGTGATTTCAATGGCTGGCAAGGCTGCAGTAATCCGATGGAGAGGATAGATGGCTCCGGCATTTGGACAACTTTTATCCCTGGTGCAAAAGTCGGAGATTGTTATAAATATGAAATAGTTACATATTATGGGGAAGTATTATATAAGGCAGATCCCTATGCTTTTTGGGCTGAACTGAGACCAAAATCTGCTTCCCGTGTATGTGATCTTTCTACTTATAAATGGCATGATCAAAAATGGCAAAAAAAGAAAAAGGAAGAGCCTGATGTTTATAACCAACCTCAGCTTATTTACGAAGTACATTTAGGCTCCTGGAAACTGAAGGAAGATGGCAGTTTTTATACATATCGTGAATTAGCCGACATATTAGTAGATTATGCTGTAGAGATGGGTTATACACATCTTGAGCTCTTGCCGATAAATGAACATCCCTTTGATGGCTCTTGGGGTTATCAGTCAACCGGATATTATGCCGTAACTAGTCGCTATGGAACACCTCAGGATTTTATGTATTTTGTAGATCGTTGTCATCAGAAGGGGATTGGGGTTATTCTTGATTGGGTTCCGGCTCATTTTTGTAAAGATGCCCACGGTTTGGCTTGGTTTGATGGCACCCCATTGTATGAATCAGAAGAAATACCGGGCTGGGGCACACTGAAATTTGATTATGGTCGACCGGAAGTAAGAAGCTTTCTTATTTCTAATGCTTTGTTCTGGTTCGACGTATTTCACATTGATGGGCTGAGAGTAGATGCTGTCGCCAGTATGCTCTATCTTGATTATGGTAAAGAGCCTGGCCAGTGGGTTCCTAATAAGTATGGCGGCAATGGGGATTTAAATGCTATTGACTTTATCAAAAGATTGAATGAAGTGGTTTTTGCCGAATTTCCACAGGCTCTAATGTTTGCGGAAGAATCTACGGAGTGGCCTTTTGTCACAGGTCCTACATATGACGGTGGATTGGGTTTTAATTTCAAATGGAATATGGGTTGGATGAATGATTCTTTAAAGTATATGTCAAAGGATCCTATTTATCGGAGTTGGCATCATAATTTATTGACTTTTTCCTTTATGTATGCTTTTTCAGAGAATTTCGTTCTTCCTTTATCACATGATGAAGTTGTGCACGGAAAAAAGTCACTGATCGAAAAGATGCCCGGTGATTATTGGCAGAAGTTCGCAAATCTGAGGACTTTTTTAGCTTATATGATGGGTCATCCAGGTAAGAAGCTGCTCTTTATGGGCGGGGAAATTGCTCAGTTTATCGAATGGAGATACTATGAGGGATTGGAATGGAAACTGCTTGAATTTGAAATGCATCGCAAATTTCAGCACTATGTGCGCAGCCTTAATTGGCTCTATCGCCGGGAAAAGGCTTTTTGGGAGCAGGACCATGGTTGGGAAGGGTTTCAGTGGATTGATTGTAACAATAATCAGCAAAGTATTCTTATCTTTGTTCGTTGGAGTAAGGAAGCAGATAATTTTATCGTAGTTTTATGTAATTTTACACCACAGTACTATGAAAACTTCCGGATTGGAGTTCCGTGTGACGGAATATACCAAGAGATCTTTAATAGTGACCTTACTGAGTTTGGTGGGTCAGGAAAAAGGAATGAAGAGAACTTAAAAGCAGAAAAAATAGCTTGGCACGGACAAGATTTTTCCTTGGAAATAAAGGTACCTCCTTTAGCGTGTATTATTTTTAAAAAGAAAAAAGTAGTAAAACCTAATAAAAGTAAAAGACTTCAAAGTTTCAAAGTATTATTCAATTAAAGATCAATAACCAAGTTTTATACGGGGAAAATATAAAATATAAATAAATAGGGAAAAATCCAAAATAGGGGGTTCTCGATGTTTAAGGATAAAGAGGCATTTAAAAAGGCTTTTTTGGAAGAATTCCAAAGTATTTATAATAAATCAATAGATGAAGGCAGTAATTTTGAAAAATATGATGCGCTGGCAAGTTTAATCCGAGATGAGATTAGTACAGCATGGTATCAAACCAATAAGTATTATAAAGAAGCAGACCATGCCAAAGAGGTTTACTATTTTTCCATAGAATTTTTATTAGGTCGACTCTTAAGTAGCAACCTGCTGAATCTTGGGATTCAGGAGGTAGTTGAAGCAGGATTGGCTGATTTAGGGATTAATTTAAAGGATTTAGAGGCTGAAGAAGCAGATGCAGGTTTAGGAAGCGGTGGTTTGGGTCGTTTAGCTGCCGATATTCTTGATTCCATGGCTTCATTAAACCTGCCCGGACATGGTTGTGGGATTAGATATCGTTATGGTTTGTTTGAACAAAAGATAGAGAATGGAGAACAAGTCGAGCGCCCTGATGACTGGTTGAAAAAAGGCTATCCCTGGGAGCTCCGGAGACCTGATAAAGCCGTCGAAGTTAAGTTCGGGGGCAAAGTGAAAGTAAACTGTGTGGAAGGTAGAACTGTCTTTATCCATGAAGAATATGAATCTGCTTTAGCTGTACCTTATGATATACCTATTGTTGGCTATCAGAACGGGTTGGTTAACACCCTTCGTTTATGGAGTGCGGAGGCCCCTGAAGCTGAATTTGACTTTTATTCCTTTCAACGGGGCGATTATTTGAAAGCCGTAGAAAGAAAATATTCGGCAGAATCCATCTCGCAAATTCTTTATCCTGATGATAGCTATTATGAGGGTAGGAAATTAAGATTAAAACAACAGTATTTCTTTGTTTCGGCGGGGTTGCAGAGTATTGTCCGTCGTTATAAAAAACGGCATGCCACAATGCATAATTTTTCAGAGAAGGTCGCTTTACATATCAATGACACACATCCGGCTTTAGTTATTCCTGAATTGATGCGGATTCTCTTGGATGAAGAAGGTATGGGTTGGGATGAGGCTTGGCAAATTACCACAGAAACGGTCTCTTATACTAATCACACTATATTGCCAGAGGCTTTGGAGAAATGGCCGATAGATTTATTTAAACAACTTTTGCCGCGGATATTTATGATTGTAGAAGAAATAAATGAACGTTATTGCCGGAATTTGTGGAAAAAGTATCCCAACATGGAAAAGATTAGAGAAATGGCCATCGTTAGTGATGGTTATGTTCGTATGGCTCCTTTAGCTATTGCCGGAAGCTTTAGTGTCAATGGGGTTGCGAAAATCCACACGGAAATTTTAAAGAAACAGGTAATGCGTCAATATTATGAGGATTGTCCACAAAAATTTAATAACAAGACAAACGGGATAACCCATCGTCGCTGGTTATTAATGGCCAATCCTAAATTAGCCGAACTTATTTCGGATACAATTGGTTCCAATTGGATTAATAATCCCAGTGAATTAAAAAAATTACTTCAGTTTAAAGATGATTCTTCAGTACAGGAGAAATTTGCTCAGATAAAACTACAGAACAAAGCTAAAGTAGCAGAGTTTATCAAGGAGAAATACGATTTACAGATCGACCCTTATTCTATTTTCGATATTCATATTAAACGAATTCATGCTTATAAACGGCAATTGCTTAATGTATTGCACATCATGCATTTATATAATCAGTTACTGGAAAATCCGGATTTGGATATTGCTCCGCGTACCTTTATTTTTGCGGGGAAGGCTGCCCCGGGGTATTATTTCGCTAAAAAAACAATCAAATTGATTAATGCTTTAGCTGAGGTAATCAATAAGGATAAAGCAATCAAGGGAAAAATAAAAATGGTATTTCTGGAAAATTACAATGTTTCCCTAGCTGAACTACTGATTCCTTCGGCTAATCTTAGTGAACAGATTTCTACGGCAAGTAAAGAAGCTTCCGGTACAGGCAATATGAAATTCATGATGAACGGAGCAGTTACTATAGGTACTTTGGATGGTGCCAATGTAGAAATACTGGAAAAGGTAGGAGCAGACAATTTCCTGCTTTTTGGCTTAACCGCTGACGAAGTTTTACACTATTACAAACATGGTGGATATTCCTCTCGGAACTTGTATAATCGAGAACCTGCCATCAAAAAAATCTTGGAGCAGTTGATTAATGGTTTTTTACAAGTTCCTAAAGAAGAGTTTATGGGGATTTATGATCAGTTGCTGAATTATAACGATGAATTTTTTGTCTTGAAAGATCTTGGTTCTTATATTAAAGCCCAAGAGAAAGCTAATAGCTTATATCAGAACAGAGAAAAATGGCTGCAAATGTGCCTTACAAATGTAGCATATTCAGGAGCTTTCTCTAGCGACCGCACTACCAATGAATATGCAGACGGAATTTGGCATCTTAAACCTGTTTATTTGGATAAATAAAGAGCAATAGAAATATGGTTTATAAATATATCACTGGGAGAGGGTAGTTATGAGACGAAAAGAATGTATAGCCATGCTCCTAGCTGGCGGTCAAGGTAGCCGATTAAGGGTGTTAACCAAAAACTTGGCTAAACCGGCGGTACCATTTGGCGGCAAATACAGAATAATTGATTTTAGTATGAGTAATTGTATTAACTCCGGAATTGATACCGTTGGTGTCTTAACACAATATAAACCACAAGTTCTAAATGCATATATCGGGGTAGGTAGTGCGTGGGATTTACAATGTTACGGCCGAAACGGGGGTGTGACGATCTTACCCCCCTATGTCAGTGAAGACGGCGGAGAATGGTATTTAGGGACAGCCCATTCGATCTATCAAAATTTACAATTTATTGAAAAGTATAACCCTAAGTATGTCTTGATTATTTCCGGGGACCATGTTTACAAAATGGATTATTCCCTAATGCTCAAGGAACATAAAGCTAAAAATGCTGATGTTTCTATCTCTGTAGTTGAGGTTCCTTGGGAGGAAGCTTCCCGTTTTGGCATTATAAATACAGAAAAAGATGGGAGAATCAAAGAGTTTGAAGAAAAACCGGCTCATCCTAAAAGCAATCTGGCCTCAATGGGTGTTTATATTTTCAATTGGCCGGTTCTTAAAGAATTTCTGGAAAAGGATGCTGCAGATGAAAACTCGGCCAATGATTTTGGTAAAAATGTCATTCCTTTGATGCTGAGAGAAAAACAAAAATTATATGCTTACCGTTTTCAGGGTTATTGGCGTGATGTGGGTACAGTTGAAAGCTATTGGGAAGCCAGTATGGATGTTATCGATAACCATGATTTTTTGAGTAATTTTGATGACAATTGGAAAATTTATTCCGCGCCGGTGTTGCAACCGCCTCATTATATAGCACCCGGAGCAAAAATAGACAGAGCTTTAATCTCTGATGGATCTTGGATTGATGGTGAGGTAGAACATTCCATAATATTCCCTGGTGTATTGGTTGGTAAGAATGCCAAGATTAAGGATTCTATTATTATGGCCGGTGCACAAATTGGACAGGGTGCCAGAATTGAAAATGCTATTATTGGGGAAAATGCGGTGATTGGCAAGAATTCTGTGATTAGTGGTGATGGGATTACCGTAATTGAAGATGATCAGAAGCTTAAAGAAAATTCACGGATCGGAATGATGTTAAATTTAAAAAAAGTAGAAAAAAAGAAGGCTGAAGAATTTAAAGAATTATTGGGATAAGGGGATAGGTAAATGAAAAATGTAATGGGAATTATCCACCATAAGAAAGATGAAGAAGCTTTTCGGGAATTAACTAAGCATCGTTGTGTAGCGGCGATACCTTTTGGGGGCAAGTATCGCTTAGTGGATTTCCCCTTGTCAAATATGACTAATGCAGGTATATCCAATGTGGGTATTATTACTTCTTTAAAACTCAGATCCCTTTTAGATCATTTAGGAAAAGGAAAAGAGTGGGGGTTGGATAGAAAGCATGATGGGCTTTTTATTTTACCTGCCGCTAGTGAAAAAAACAAACGCTGGTTAGATTTAGAGGATATTTATGCAAATTATGATTATATTGTTAATAGTAAACAAGAATATGTCTTGCTTTCCGGAAGTAATATTGTATGCAATATAGATTTGCGTAAAGTGTTTGCTTATCATTGTGAGAAAAAAGCTGATTTAACCATAATTTACAGTGAAGACTACAAGTTTTTGCCGGAGGATGTATCCCGAGGGGTTTATTTAAAAAAGGGAACTAATGGGAGAATAAATGCAGTAAGTATAGGCACACCCTTTGAAAACGGTGTAGTTTGCATGGATATGTTTTTATTTAAGAAATCCTTTTTCTTACAACTTTTACAGGAATGCTCCGCTTTTGGTAAATGTGACTTTATTAGCGAAGTCTTACCCTTAAAGTTAAAGGAAATGAAAATATATGGTTATGCCCATGAAGGATATTTAGGGATTATTAATTCATGGAAAAGTTTTTATAAACATCAAATAGAATTATTAAATCCCAAAGTTTGGCAGGAACTGTTTTTTGCTAAGGGGATGATTCATACAAAATTTAAAGACGGACCGCCTGCCAGATATTACGAAAACTCCGAAGTACATAATGTTTTTGCTTCTCCCGGCTGTTTAATTGAAGGGAAAGTGGAAAATAGCATTCTTTTCAGAAAAGTAATCATAGGCAGAGGGGCTGTAGTTCGTAACAGTATTCTGATGCCCAGAGTGGAGGTTGCAGAAAACGTTGTTTTAGACGGGGTAATCATCGATAAAAACGTACGTGTTAATAAGGGCGTGAAACTAATAAGCAGTGATGAAAACCCAGTAATAATAGAGAAAAATAGAGTAATAGGAGGAGGTTTATAAATCAAATGTTAAAAGTATTATTTATTGCCTCAGAATGCACACCTTTTGCGAAAACCGGCGGATTAGGTGATGTAGTCGAGAGCTTACCGATAGCCTTAAGAAATAGAAAAATTGATGCCAGAGTAATTATTCCCAAATATGAAAATATACCGGCAGAATTTAAAAAAGAAATGGTACATAAAAAGACTTTTACTGTACCTGTTGCTTGGCGTCAAGAGTATGGCGGCTTAGAAATACTAAAACATGAGGATAGTACTTACTATTTCTTAGATAATGAAAAATACTTCAAAAGAGCAGGGCTTTACGGGTATTACGATGATGGAGAACGTTTTACTTATTTTTGTCGTGGTGTTCTGGAAAGCCTGCCTTACATGGATTTTCAGCCGGACATTCTGCATTGTAATGACTGGCATACCGGCATGATTCCCTTATTTTTAAAGGTGTTTTATTGGAACAATCCTTTTTATCAAAATATAAAAACAGTTTTAACCATTCATAATTTAAAATTCCAAGGTATATTCCCGATGGAAATACTTGGTGATTTATTAGGTTTAGACGATTCCTATCGTGGTGATGAAGGCGTTGAATTTTTCGGTAATGTGAACTTTTTAAAGGCAGGTATCGTTCATGCCGATCGCATTACTACTGTTAGCGAATCTTATGCAGAAGAGATTAAAACTGATTATTATGGGGAAAAATTAAATGGTATTTTGAAAAAATATGAAGGAAAAATGCAAGGGATCTTAAACGGGATTGATTATAAAAAATATAATCCGGAAACAGACCCGTATATTTATGAAAATTTCAGATGCTCATCTGTTAAAAAGGAACAAAATAAAGTGAAACTGCAAGAAGATATGCGTCTGCCGGTAAGACCTGAAGTACCGGTTTTAGCCATGGTTTCCAGATTGACTCGCCAAAAGGGATTAGATCTTTTAATCCATATTATTGATGAATTGTTGAACGAGGATATCCAATTAATTATTTTAGGTACGGGCGAGTGGAAATATGAACAAGCTTTAAGGGAAGCAGCGGAAAGACATCCTCAAAAAATGAAAGCATATTTTATGTTCAATGAACCTTTGGCTCATAAGATTTATGCCGGAGCAGACCTTTATCTAATGCCTTCTTTGTTTGAACCTTGCGGTTTAAGCCAGCTGATTGCTTTGAGGTATGGTACGTTACCGATCGTCAGAGAGACCGGTGGATTGAAGGATACGATCATTTCTTATAACGAACAGATGGGAGTAGGTAATGGTTTTAGCTTTGCTAATTTTAATGCACACGATTTCTTGTTTACAATCAAGCGTGCGTTAGATTTTTACCATAATCGCAAACCCATCTGGAATAAATTATTCAAAAATGCCTTTAAAGCAAACTTTAGCTGGACAAGTTCAGCGCAGAAATATATTAAACTATATGAAGACCTGTATGGTGGTTAATTTAAATTAAAAAGGGTGAAAATCACGATGAATGGTTGGATTTTCCATGATTCACATGATCTAAGATATCGCAGCCCCTTCGGGGCTGTTCCTTGTCATGAAAAAGTTGTGTTGCGTTTAGGAGTAAAATTGTCAGAACCGGTTGAAGCAGTTGTTTTACGCATCTGGGAGAATAACCATCCAACTCAAGAGATAGAGATGCAATTAGAAAAGTCTTCGGTAGCAAAACAGCCGGATACAGTGAGTTTTTATCGAGCGGAAGTGAAGGTTTCGGAGCTTGGTCTTTATTGGTATTATTTTGTTGTTACTAGCAGGGACAAGGTTTACTATTATGGAAATAATCAGGATAGGTTAGGGGGAAAAGGGGAAATAAAGGAACAGGTTCCTTCTCCCTATCAAATTACTGTTTATAAGGAAGACTTGTCTGTTCCCAGCTGGTTTAAAGAAAGTGTTCTCTATCAAATCTTTGTTGACCGTTTTTATAATGGGAATGAAGACGGCAGGGTGGATAATCCTAAGAAAGGTTGTATTTTGCATGGACGATGGGATGATACTCCTTGCTATTTCAAAGAGAAAGATGGTTCCATAAAAAGATGGAACTTTTTTGGTGGAAATTTACGGGGAGTAATCAAGAAACTTCCCTATCTAAAGGAATTAGGTATTGGGGTAATTTACTTTAACCCGATCTTTGAAGCACCGAGCAATCATAAATATGATACTGCCGACTATAAAAAAATAGATCCCATGTTTGGTGATATTGAAGTATTCCGGGAGTTATGTGCAGAGGCTCGAAAACATAATATCCGGATCATGTTAGATGGTGTTTTTAGTCATACCGGCAGTGATAGTATTTATTTTAATAAGGAAGGAAATTATCCGGAAATTGGAGCATATCAATCCAAGGAATCACCGTATTACAGTTGGTACCGTTTTAGCAAACATCCTGATGAGTATGAAAGCTGGTGGGGTTTTGGGAATTTGCCTAATGTTAACGAACTAGACCCATCGTATCAGGAATTTTTGTTTAAAGGCGAAGATAGTGTTGTCCAGTATTGGATGAGAAATGGTACTGCAGGCTGGCGGTTGGACGTTGCTGATGAATTGCCGGATGAGTTTATTAAAGACTTGCGCAAGGTAATGAAGCAGGTGGATCCCGAATCCGTTTTGCTTGGTGAGGTATGGGAGGATGCTTCCAATAAAGTCAGTTATGGCATAAATCGTCAATACCTTTGGGGAGAAGAATTAGATTCTGTAACCAATTATCCTTTTCGCAAAGCTTTGCTTGACTTTATTCTGGGTAATGGTGATGCCCAATTACTTCATCGTAGATTAATGAGTCTTTATGAAAATTACCCTAGGGAGCATTTCTACAGTACCATGAATTTAATAGGCAGTCATGATGTACCGAGGGTTTTAACCCTCTTAGGAGAAGCTCCTAATGGAGATACCTTAACTGAACAAGAGAAAGAAACATTCCGGTTAAATGCACGACAACGTCGGCTTGGTTTAATGCGCTTAAAACTGCTAGTTCTTTTTCAGATGACTTTTCCCGGTGTACCCTCTATTTACTATGGTGATGAAGCGGGGATGGAGGGATATGCGGACCCCTATAACCGAGGCCCCTATCCTTGGGGTCGTCAGGAAGCAGATTTGTTGTCCTTTTATAAAAAGGCTATTACTTTGCGGAACAATTTTTCTGCATTTTATAAAGGAGATTGGTGTTCGGTTTGGGCAAAAGGTGATGTCTATAGCTTTTTAAGGGCTTATGGAGATGAAGTTTTTTTAGTAGCCATTAATCGTCATCAAACGGAAGAACGGAAGATTACTCTGGATTTGGGTAAAGAATATCAAGGTTTATGGAAAGAAGTTTTTCCTTACGAAAAGAACGGGGCGCAGGAATACAGTACGCTTGAGATAACTCTCAACCCGTTAGAAGGAAAAGTGTTAAAGGTGAAATAACCTTTTGAAGGAGGTAGTTTTCTTGAAATTAGATCGAGCAAGTGGTGTTCTTCTTCATCCTACCTCTCTCCCTTCTCCATACGGGATTGGAGAAATTGGAACCGAGGCACGGAAGTTCATAGATTTTTTAAAAAAAGGTGGTTTTAAATTATGGCAGATCTTACCGCTTAATCCTGTTGGTTATGGTGAGTCGCCTTATCAGTCATTTTCTGCTTTTGCCGGTAACCCTCTCTTAATAAGTTTAGAGAGACTAAGGAAAGATGGGTTGTTATCGAGAAAGGATTTAGCCGGAGCTCCTTCTTTCCCGGAAGATAGGGTTGATTTCTCTGCTTGTCGAAAATTTAAAACCAGAATGTTTCGTCAAGCTTTTGCCAAGTTTGGCGTTAAGGGTTTAAAAAGTACTGCTTTTCGGGAGTTTAAAGACAAAAATAGTTTCTGGATAGCTGATTACGCTTTGTTCATGGCTTTAAAAGAACGTTTTCAAAACCAACCGTGGAATTGTTGGGATCAACCAATTGCCATGCGTGATGCCCAAACCCTTAAATTTTGGGAAGGAAAATTAACGGAAGATGTTCATTATCACATGTTTTTGCAATATGTTTTCTTTAATCAGTGGAGCGATTTAAAGAAATATGCGAACAAAAAAGGGATTAGAATCATTGGGGATTTGCCACTTTATGTTTCCTATGACAGTAGTGATGCTTGGGTACATTCTCATCTCTTTGCCTTGGATGAAAGGGGTAATCCGCTAAAAGTAGGAGGTGTACCGCCTGATTATTTTAGTCCCACAGGCCAGTTATGGGGCAATCCTCTTTACAAATGGGAGGAAATGGAGAAAGATGATTATCTCTGGTGGCGTCAACGGCTTAAAGTCTTGTTAGAATTGGTTGATGTGATCAGAATTGATCATTTCCGAGGTTTTGAGGCTTACTGGGAGATACCGGCATCGGAAAGCACTGCGGTCAATGGCCGCTGGGTGCAAGGACCCGGTGAAAAGTTTTTTGCTACCCTTGCTCAATATTTAGGAGAATTGCCTTTAATGGCAGAAGATTTAGGTTTTATTACCCCGGAAGTCACTGCTTTGAAGGATAAATTTGATTTTCCGGGAATGAAGGTTTTACAATTTATTGATCGGGAGCCTTGGCCTGCTCCTGAAAATGACGATGGTAATTGGGTATATTATACGGGAACTCATGATAATGACACCTTATTAGGTTGGTATGACGAGCTTGTATTATCTCACTTTTCACCTGAAAGCAGAGAAAAATGGTTAGCCAATATTTGCTGGGATTTGATTGAAGTTGTCTATCAAAGTCGAGCTAAATGGGCAATCATTCCTTTACAGGACCTGCTTTGTTTAGATAGTAGTGCCAGAATGAATGTACCGGGTACGGTGGGGAATAATTGGCATTGGCGTTTTAAAAAGGATGACTTAACACGGAAATTAGCTAAAAAAACAGCGCAATTGCGGAAAAAATATGCGAGGTGAACCCCAATGAGCAATAGCAATAACTGGGAACGTTATAAAAACTGTCTATATACTAACGAAACTTTGGGTTTGGCATTGGATTATAGTCAGATTGCATTCCCCGAAGGGTATTTTCAGGAAATGGCTTCCCTCATGGCCGAGACTATGCAGATGATGGAGGAATTGGAAAAAGGGACCATCGCCAATCCTGATGAAAAGCGAATGGTAGGGCATTATTGGCTTAGAGAGGCAACACTTGCGCCGAATAAAGAGATCGAAGCAGAGATTAGGCAAACTATCGAAAAAATTCAGGAGTTCGGTCAAGCGGTTAAGTCCGGAAAAATTCTTTCGCCTACAGGGGAAAGGTTCAGTAGATTTTTATTAATCGGAATAGGCGGTTCGGCTCTTGGTCCTCAATTAATCAGTGATGCTCTAATGATTAAGGGTAAAGAGCCGGGTAAGAGTGCAGGCTTACAAGCCTACTTTTTAGATAATACCGATCCGGATGGTATAGATAGGGTTTTAGACCAGTTGGCAGATTATCTGGCCGAAACTTTGGTTATCGTTATTTCGAAAAGTGGCGGCACTATCGAAACGCGCAATGGCATGTTGGAAGTACAAAGTTATTTTACAGCGAGGGGATTGGATTTTGCCGGTCAAACAGTAGCGATAACAACCAAAGGGAGCAAATTGGACCTGCAGGCGGAGAAAGAAAAGTGGCTCGCCCGTTTTTATATCTGGGATTGGGTAGGAGGTCGCACTTCGGTTACCTCTGCTGTCGGTTTACTTCCCGCTATTTTGCAAGAGATAGAGATTATGGCTTTTTTGCAAGGTGCCCGGGATTGTGATGTGGTGACGAGAAGTGCAAAAATTAGGGAAAACCCAGCTGCGCTTATGGCTTTAATGTGGTATTTCCTTGTGCAAAAAGAAAGCAAGAGAAACATGGTGATTTTACCCTATAGAGATAGTTTACAGTTACTCTCCCGCTACCTGCAGCAATTGGTCATGGAATCTCTGGGTAAAGAAAAAAACCTAGAGGACAAAATCGTCCACGAAGGTCTCACTGTGTTTGGTAATAAAGGCTCTACGGATCAACATGCTTATGTACAACAACTTTTGGATGGGACAAATGATTTTTATGCTCTTTTGGTAGAAGTAAAACAGGATCAACGGGCACATCCGGTTTTTGTCGAAAAAGATGTCACTAGCGGTGATTATCTCAAGGCTTTTTTAGAAGGGACGCGTGCAGCATTGAGCAGAAAAGGACGCGCTTCCCTGACTTTAAGTTTACAAGAATTAACATCATATACGATGGGTGTTCTTCTGGCCCTTTTTGAAAGAACAGTAAGCATCTATGCCGGTTTAATTAAGGTTAATGCCTATCATCAGCCGGGTGTTGAGTTGGGTAAAAAAGGCGCCAATCACTATATTGCTTTGCAACGTCAAGTGTTAGAATTTTTGCGGGAAAGGAAAGGTGCGGCCTATACAGCCGAGAAGTTGGCCGAAGAGCTGGGACAACCGGAAGAGACGGAGTTGATCTTTAAACTGCTTGAACATCTCTACCTCAATAAATACCATAAGGTGAAAAAAGAAAAAGGCCAAGACTTATTCAGCGGGAAGTACTTTATTTAATCGGTTTACAAAATAGAACACAAAAATAACGCTTGATTTTCAGGCGTTATTTTTGTGTATTTTTTATATGGGGTGTTGTAGGGGTATATGTTTTCCTATTAATCTAAAGTGATTTTTTCAGCTTGGTGAGTTTGGTTGAATACTTTGGTATCTGGGTTGAAGTACTTTTGCCGGGGAGCGGAGATAAATTTTCCGGCGCGGATATAACCTGCATCCCATGTTGCGTCTAAGGAAACCCAGCTACCGTCGATTTTTACTTCATTCCAAGCGTGATAGATCTTGGGGCTATTTTTACTATCGCTAGCTTGTCCGAAAACTACTCTGGCTTCTAAACCTGCAGCTCGGGCTAAGGCGGCGACAACAAAGGAATAATCGCAACACATTCCTTTTTTCTCTTGGATAATCAAACTAGCCGGTTTCAGTTCGTTTTTCTGTTCCTGATAGGCTTTATAATCATAACTAATATTTCTGGTAACCCATCCGTAGATAGCTTTTAGCTTTTCTTCATCGGTCATTTTCGGGTTAATTAAGGAGTTGCTTAAGCTTGTAACTATTTGATTATCGCTGTCTATATAAGCAGAGGGTTCTGAATATCTTAAATCCTCATTCAGGGAGTTTATTACTTCGAAGCGGATACTTCCGTCAAAGTTTTGAGAATCATTGCCTACCCAGATTGTATAGGTTCCGGGACCGAAGCGTAAGCTGAGCTGGTACTGGAAGGTGTTATTTGTAACATTGATGGGGTAATAAGTGACTTCACCGGCAGGACCTCTTACACATAACCAAATTTTTTCTAACTTTGAAGTTCCTTCTATCTTTACTTTACCGGGGTAAAAAAGACCGCTTTCAGCAGGGGCTGTAATCTCAGTAACATCCGAAACAAAAGATATTTGAGATGCAGCATAGGTTGATGTTGCAAAACTTATAGAAATTAGTAAGACTAGGAGTAATATTTGGTAATTTCTTTTCATTGCCGACGCCCCCTTGATTGTCGGCCAGTTGTTTGCTGAAACCCCTCTCCTTATAAAATTAATACTTGGATGTCTTTGCTCGGCAACTGGCTGACATAGTGTTTAACACCTTAGTCCCTATAGCTTTGCGCCACCACCTTTCGATGGTTTTGCTATTATCGGCTTTATTACTGTATGAGACATTTATCTTGAAAAACAAATTATCACTCGCCAGATGTCGAGTGATAATTAATTAAAAATGTATTTTATTAGTAATAACTCGGCAACTGGCTGGCATAGCGCCGTAGCGCTTTAGCCCCTGTAGTTTTGCGTCACCACCTTTAGGTGGCTTTGCCTTTATCGGTTTTTTAAATAGAGTCCCAATTTGTTTTTCAATTATTTATAATATTCTACAGGATATAATGAATTCCTTCTTATTTTTACAGTTTCAACCTAAAAGTTTAATATAAATATGTAATAATATTACGACAATTTAACAAATAATATTAAATCAGGGATTTGCAAGAGGATGAACAAATATATCAAAATTTCTAAAAATAATACTGGAAAAACATGTTTAATCGTGGTATAATTTAAAATATACGTCTAACATTGCACGTTAAATTTTTCAAATAATCAACATATATAGAGAAAGGATGTGTTGCCAAAGGAATTTTGTTTGACTTCGTTAAATTGGCATATTTTTAAAAAAATTATGTGGAGGAAGTTTAAAGTGAAGTTTTTTAAGTGTTCGTGGGTTTTCGTTTTTTTGTGTACCTTTTTAATGTTTAGTATTTGCTTGCCTTCAACGATAGTGCAGGCAGAACCGGTTGCTAATTTTAAAGACATTGAAAATCATTGGGCCGTACGGCAAATTAGTGACTGGCTCAATAAGGATTTAGTCGGTGGATATACTGACGGAACATTTAAACCGGATAATAGTATTACCAGAGCGGAATTTATCGCCTTGGTCAACAGGGCCTTTGGTTTTACGGAGACGGTGCCGGTCTGCTTTTCTGATGTTACAGCAAGTGACTGGTTTGCTACAGAAGTAGCCAAAGCTTGTGCCGTAGGGTATATTGCCGGTTATCCTGATGGAACTTTTAAAGCGAATAATTCCATTAGCAGACAGGAAGCTGCGGCGGTTTTGGCTAAAGTGCTTAAACCCAAAGCAACACAAGACAAGCTTGCTCAATTTATTGATAACGCCAATATCCCAAATTGGAGCAGGTCCGCCATTAATGCGATTGTCGGACAGGGATATATGGGTGGATATCCTGACAATTCATTTAAAGCCTTAAATCCGATTACCAGAGCAGAAGCAATTGCCGTTTTAGACCGGGCAGTTGGCGCTTTATATAATAAAGCCGGCGTTTATGATTTAGCCGGAGCCACGATTAGTACTAATGTCACCATTAGCAGTACTGATGTCATTTTGAAGAATGCTGTCATCAGTGGTAATTTGTATTTAACTGAAGGAATTGGTGACGGTCATGTGACCTTGGATAATGTGCAGGTAGAGGGAGATACCAAGGTAAGTGGTGGTGGCGAAAACAGTATTATCATTATCAATTCTAGCTTAGGTAGAGTTGTCATTGATACAACCGGGCGGCAAAATGTACGTCTGGTCGCTCAAGGCTCTACTACCATAGGAACTGTTGAAGCAGAATCAGGAACGAAATTAGAAGAAGAAAATTTAACCGGTAACGGTTTTGAAGAAGTAATTATCGCTGTGCCTGCAGGTGCCAGTGTCGAGTTAATTGGTGATTTTGAC
>LFRM01276084.1_pt1 | contig 26979 bp, 20 predicted proteins | sample 618341 | NCBI WGS metagenome assembly LFRM01 (sample SAMN03654438, study PRJNA283298) | anaerobic digester metagenome | isolation source: pool of bioreactors CSTR01a, CSTR02a, and CSTR03a thermophilic anaerobic... | place: Denmark: Kgs. Lyngby | collected 2014-05-21 | reverse complement strand
ACTACATACTAAAGATATAAAACCACCATTATATTTATCTATTAGGGGATAGTACTACTGCTTAATATTACTCACTCAATGTAATGGCATATTGATTTGTTTATGCCACTACATCTTAACAGCATCCTAAGCCAGAATTAAACCTCTGCAACCTGATTTTATTAGGTTCATTAGCAGAAAGTATTATAAATTCATTAGTTATTATAATGCCGCAGCGTATACCTCAATGAAACCGTTAAAAGCCCTTCTGGCAGGGGCTTTCAAGCGTTACGGCAACGTTAGCAGCATTTTAAAACCTGTTACCCACCTCATTAGGATTCAACTGGATAAGCTAAAGACTACTGGAAAGTATTATGTAGTGAGGCCGCCTATTTTTATATAATAGTGATGTGCTTGTCTATGCAGTTAAGAACCGTCTACTGATGCTGAATCAGGCTGAAGCCAACTTGAGGTATGTGTTTTGCTTGCCGACTAGAGCTGCGCACTTAAAGTGTAAGCACCTACTCTATGCCCACCCTGGGATTAAATAACTTTGGTACTCCAAGTACCGAACTGGCAAGGCAGCTCAGAACCACTAAAAATCTAACCCTTTGATATTTATGAATTTCAGGCATAAAAAAAGACGCCCTAAGGTGTCTTTTTGTTTTTTTGGCGGGCCGGGATCACCCTACAAGCAACCCTAAGTCTTTGTTTTATATGCCATAGCCTGCGTTATAAAAAAAAGGGGTACATACTGGGATACAAAGTATCTTTTGCTGTCTGCTTTCGTAGGTAATATTTTCGGAATGAATAGCAGCACATAAATCAAAATTGTAATGGGTTTAGTCGTTTTGATACTTCTTATCATTAACCCAACTGTAACGAATCGGATCATCTGCCAACAGAAATGCTTTCATCGTTTCGCGTAAGCTCTTGTTGGCGTTAAAGATACTTTTTAGTTCTGTGTCGATGCTCTGCTGCTTAGCACCGCGTTCTTCTGCTTTCGTATACCAGTCATGCCCTTCTGAAAAATTTCCTAGCTCAATATTCAAGGCTCCTAGCAGTGTGCAGGGCCGGAAGTTCTGAGGTTGTAATTCATGCGCCTGCTTGCCAAGTTGCAAAGCTTCATTGTGTCGTTTCAGGTCACGCATAGCACCACCAAGTGTGGTGCACATCGCAGAATTGATTTTAGGATGTTTGACGCGCTTCGCAGGTACGCTTTCAAGTAACTTAAGCGCTGACTCTGGCTGCTTACCTTTTCTGTAGTGAGCGCTTGCGTTAATTACATTCCATGGGCCTTGAGTTCGACGATACTCATTAGCACAGAATTCAGCTTCACGCAGATGGTAAGCTTCCCGTAGTTCAGCAGAAAAGAGTCGCTTTGCTTTAGTGTTAAGCCAAACAAAGTCTTCATCGGCCATACGGTTAGCAGTATCGATACTTTGAAGTATCCCCATCAGTCGCAGTAATGAGCCTTGTTCGATATTATCTGTAAAACCGTATTTTCTGCGTAGAATATAAGCAGGATCACTTTCACGGGCAATGCGAGCTGCTTCTTCTGCTTCGCGTTTGAGTCTTTGCTCTTCTATCCGCTTTAAGTGAGCTATACGTGCTGCTTCAGCATCTTTTTCACGTTGCAGTCTTTGTTCTTCAGCGCGCTTAATATGGGCTATACGTTCTGCTTCTACGGCTGCTTCACGCTCAAGTCTTCGCGCCTCGGCTTGCTTAAGCGCCAGCTCTGCTGCCTTGATACCTGCAATATAAGATTCGTAGGTGAGCAGCCCTATCGCTAACTTGTACAACTGAGGATTATTGTTACTTTTGAGAAATCTAAGATCAGCTGCAGGTAGTGGTAAACCTTGATATAGCATGCTTAGGATATTATTCAGCTGTACGTTCGTAATATCTTGCTGGTCATTCAAGCAATAGTAATGAATAAGATCGTTTGGTGTCTTAGCTACGTAGCTGGGTGTACTGAGACTCAGATGATATAAAGCAGCAGCAATTTTCAGATTATATTCATGCTGCGCGATACGTATTGTTTCATCTGCTTTAAACTGCGCTGCACGCTGAGTTTCTACAGCTTTAAGTTGCTCTTTTTGAGCAATACGATCTACTTCAGAGGCCTTTCTACGCTCTGCTTCACGCGCTTCACGTGCAGCTTTGGCAGCGTCTTGTTGGCGTTGAGTCTCTAGCTGCCACTGAGCTTGCTGAGTTAAGTATTTCATCTCAAGCGCTTCGTGCTCTTCTTTAGCAGTTTGTTCACGAGCCACTAAAACTGGATCCAAGGCTTCGATAAAAGCTTCGTANNAAAGCTTCGTACGTTAATTGGCCGCTTGCGAATTGATGTAGTTCATTAAGATTTAAATCTTGCAGGTATTGCAGTGAACTTAATGTTAGCTGGCGGCCATGAAATATACTTGAAAGGGTATTACTAAAACGAGTGCCCGGAATAAGTCCACCTGGGATATGGCTGACGCAGAAGTGATAAGCGATATAGAGGTGTGTAGGATATTTCAATTCCATATAAAAACTAATCCTTTTCAGTGAGGATAATCTAAATTCATCTCACTCTTAATTCAAACTTCTTCTGGCTGACGACTTATGCAGAGTGTATGGCATATGCCGGATACGTGTGTGATAAGGCCTGACTATCTCAGACACCATACCAACGATGATACTAGACTCATCTTCGCCCTACCCTGCAAAGTTATCCTAAATCTTAAAACAATCAACAAGTCCAAAAACCACACAGCACTGGACTGCCTAGCGCTCACCTCAAGGAAGTATGGTCATGCCTTGATCAAGTATTAAGTGAGTTTCCATATCATAAGTGTAGTGGTCAAGTAAAACTGGCCACCGGTTTATAGTTAATCCAGTAATTTTCCTCAGCTTTATTTGGACTCATGCCACCATTGTGTTTATGCGGCCTTAGCTGACTGTAATACCCGATTAAATATTTAACGATGTGATGCTGTGCTTGAGTAAATGAGAGGCAACCATAGGTTGGCACCCATTCAACTTTTAGACTTCTAAAAAAGCGCTCCATGGGCGCGTTATCCCAACAGTTACCGCGTCGACTCATGCTCTGCTTAATTTGGCACTGCCAAAGCGTTTGCCGGAATTTACGGCTCGTATAATGACTTCCTTGATCACTATGAAACATTACGCCTTTAGGTCGTCCACGGCTCTCATAGGCCATTTTAAGCGCCTTACTGGTCAGCTCGCTATCGGGCGATAATGATATCGCCCAACCTATAGGTTTGCGTGAAAATAAATCCATCACCACCGCTAAGTAAGCCCAGCGATGCCCCGACCAGATGTAAGTGACATCACCACACCAAACACGATTGGGCTCGTGAGGGTTGAACTGACGATCTAATTCATTCGATATCTCAACATGCTCATGACCTGTATTCTTGTATGTGTGCCCTGGAATCTGGCAGCTGATAAGCCCCAGCTTTTTCATCAGCCGACTAGCGCGGTAGCGACTTAAGGGGACATCCTGATCCGTTGCCATTTGCGCAATACTGCGCGCACCAGCTGAGCCTTCGCTATCCTCAAAGAGCTTTGTAATCTTGGCTATTTCCATAGCTTTTACGACACATGCAGGTCTTTTTGAACGTTGTTTCCAGTACTTAAAGGTGCTGCGATGTATACCAAACACTTAGCAGAGCCTGCTCACTGGGTAACTCTTCTTGAGTTTCTCGATCAGCGAGAACTGTGCAGGGAGTCCGGTATCAAGAGAGCTGTAGCCTTTTTTAATATGTCTTTTTCCATCTCAATCTGGCGTATACGTTTTTCAAGCTCACGAATCTTGAGCTGATCAGGACTCATTGGTGTCGCCTTCGGGCTTTCACCGTTACGCTCTTGACGCAACTGACGAACCCATTTGTCCATGGTCGAGTGACCGACATTCATGGCTTCAGCTGCTTGCCGGATACTGTAGTTTTGATCAACGACTAACTGCGCTGCTTCGAGTCGGAACTCAGGGCTAAAATTACGTTTTGGTCTTGTTTTCATACGGTCACCTAATTGCTTCCTGGTGCATAATAGCACCTCTAATTAGGTGGCCAAATTCACTATGCCACTACAGTACTAAAAGCGGCAAGGTTCGATCAATACCTATATCCGCGCATTTACAAACACTTCTGCGCCACCATTGGACCACTTACGGCGTCTTTACTTCATCTTTAACAGCGTTCCGTAGAGCTTTAGCACGAACCACAATACAGCTACCCAAGGGACAAGCATCACATGCTTTACGTCACACCTTTGCAAGCCACTTCATTCAAAACGGGGGTAATATTTTAACTTTACAGCGTATTCTTGGTCACTCAAGCCTTGCTATGACGATGCGCTATGCACACCTTGCACCGGATCACTTAAACGATGCAGTAACACTAAGTCCTTTAGCTTCTATTGATAGTTTTCGGAACCCAAAAAGCTAAAAACCCTTGAAAATCCTCATGATGTTCAAGGGTTTAAGTGTTTCTATTTAGACAAAAACAATAAGAGTAGACCTTGTAGATCGTTGATTTTAAAAGTACTAATCCGGCTCAACTTTACTTTAGTATATTTTTGACCTCAGTCATTATGCTTACAATGGTAAGAAAAGGGGTCCAGCAGCATAACTCTGTTGAGAACTCACTAAGATTATTACTTTGCTTTTCCAGTACGATATTAAATATTTAATAAGATGTACAAAAAGTTTGATTTCCAATAGAGTAGCAATTTGTATTTATAGGTCCTGAATTCTGGATGACTCTCCATATATTTTCTTGTCGTCTACTTCTCTCATTTTCTGCAGCGATTCTATTTTTCGCCTCTAAAGCAAGCATTGCAAGTTGGTTACATTCTCCCCGACTAGGATTTATACGAGGTTCATTTAACTTTATTTCATTTTCCATAATATCTTTATGGTATGAATGGTTATTCAATATTCCTGTCAAATAATTTCGAGTCAACGCACCAGTTTCAGGTGTCATGTAACCATCTCTAACGCACTTTGCAGTGGAAATTAGTCCTGATGCTAGATCTGTATAATTTTCATATTGTAAACTTGGTTTTTGACTGGCACAGCCTTGCAATAAAATAAGACTAAAAAAAACGGTAACAATATTTTTCATTTTAAACTCTCTAAGTTTTTATAACAGAAATAAAGCATTGTTAATATCATAACAACTAATCAGTATGTGAGCAGCGCTATACTATTACATTAACAGTTAAAACTGATATAACATTTCAAACTAGATTTATGACCAACATATCAAGCCTAAACATACACCTTTTTAATTTATTGTATTTTTCGTCAGCGACGATCCTTTAAATTTTTTCTAACAATATACAAACTGCCTAAAAACTATTCTCATCTTTAGGGATAGTAATCTCAGCTCTAACTACATGCATGGCAGCTAGTATTGCAGGGTTAACATTTTCGGCTAATATCAATTTAACACGGCGCTCATGATGTCCAATAATCAAAATGTTTATGAGTGAAACAGATAAAAACCAGCTTGCGAGTATAGGGAGTAATACTGAGCTTGTTATTTTATTTCGACACTTTTTCGACACCCTATAGGCTAAAAAGCAAAAACCCCTGAAAATCACTAGGATAATCAAGGGTTTATGTGTTGCTATTTGGTGGAGCCGGGGGAAACCTAATCAAGCGTATAAGTTACTGATAAATAACATAATATTGCTTTTCAAAAACCTTATGGAATACATTTTGGAATACAAAGCTTTTTTTATAGGTTTTTTGCTTAACGATACAACTTGCCTTATTAGACTATCAATTTCTCACAAAAACCTTACGAGCGCGACCACACGAAGTCGATTACAAAAAACATCAGTCATACATCACCCTGCTGACAACACATCAAGCAGGAGTCTTCTATGTCAGTAAAGTGTCCTTATTGCTCATCAGCAAATATAAGCCATCCGCAAACAGGCACATCAGTCGCCTCATGTATCGGAGCGCTTGGCGGAGCTGCCAGCGCTATCTACACCGCAGTGAATAGCGTATCTAAACATTCACCTTACGTATTCACCGCAACAACAATAGCCAGCCTTATTGTTGCTGGCTTAGCTGGCGGCCTAAGTGGCTCTGCACTTGGCGCTCAGTTTGGTCAAGAACTCGATAGCAAAGTATTCACCAGCTATCACTGCAATAGATGCAACCAAAAATTCTCACCTGTACTCGCATTGAATTAACAACCCACAAAGGAGTTTTCATCATGGCTCATTTAGTTGAACAAATGGCTTACGTTGGTGATACGCCCTGGCATGGCTTGGGCAATCAACTGTCACCTAAACAACCCTTAGAGGTCTGGCGGCGTGAAGCAGGTATGGACTGGGATATTTTAGAAAGCCCAGTTCACTTCAAATCAAACATGGCCGGCCACCTCGGTAGCATTCATACCTTCCCTGAACAAAAGGTCTTGTATCGCTCTGATACTAAAATGCCACTATCCGTGGTTTCACAGCGCTACCAAACAGTACAACCCAACGATGTAATCGAGTTTTACCGCGACCTAACTGAAGTATCAGGCTATGAACTGGAAACTGCTGGCGTGCTTAAAGGTGGTCGCAAGTTCTGGGCTCTCGCTCGAACAGGACAAGACTTCACGCTCAAAGGTAAAGATCTGGTGAACAGCTACATACTGCTAGCCACCTCCTGTGATGGCACGTTAGCCACTACAGCCACACCAACGACCGTTCGTGTCGTATGCAACAACACGCTCACGGTATCGCTGAACGGCGCACCTATGGCTATCAAGGTCCCGCACAGCACCAAGTTTAACCCTGATGTAGTCAAGCGCGACTTAGGCATTGCCGTCTCGCAATGGGATGACTTCAAGTACCAGATGAACCTGTTATCTCAGCGCAAGGTGCGATGGAAGGAAGCCATGGGCTATTTCATGGATGTCATTTGCCAAGTGGATGATGAAGCCTTTGTACCCGAGAAACTGCCTAACGAAAGAGGTTTACGCATGGTGCAAGAGCTGTATGACGGACGTGGACGCGGTAGCGAGCTTGAATCTGCCAACGGTACTGCGTGGGGTTTACTCAGCGCAGTGACAGAGTTTGTTGATCACCACAAACAAGCGCGCAATAACGACAACCGCCTGGACTCAGCGTGGTTTGGCCAAGGTGCTCAGATCAAACAGCGCGCTCTGGATACAGCCTTACAGCTCGTTGCTTAAATTTCAATATATAGAGTTACGTTATAGCGTAACGGAGTATTTATCATGCAAACCAATCAAGTCAATACAGAAGTAAAAGCCATCATTAACCGCCCTGCTCTACGCTTAGTCAGCACGAAGAACCTTGAGCGCGAAGAGTGGTTGAACATTCGTAAGCAAGGCATCGGCAGCTCCGATGCTGCAGCTGCTGTTGGATTAAACCCTTACAAGTCACAGCTTGAATTATGGATGGAGAAAACTGGCCGTGATACTGAGCTGCCACAGCTTGATCCAAATGACGATACCAGCCCTGCATTCTGGGGGACGCTACTGGAGCCTATCGTCGCTTCACATTACACCAAGAAAACCAGCAATCGTGTACGCCGCATCAATGCAGTACTGCAACACGCTGACCCAGAGTTGTCTTGGATGCAGGCTAACATCGACCGTGAAGTGATCGGTGTTGACGATGTACAGATTCTTGAATGCAAAACCGCCGGTATCAATGGTTCACGCTTATGGAAGGAAGGCGTACCTGAGTATGTGCAGCTGCAGGTCATGCATCAACTGGCAGTCACCGGCAAGCAAGCCGCTGATGTAGCTGTACTGCTAGGCGGTCAACACTTAGAGGTCTACCGTATCGAACGTGATGAAACCATGATTGCGCAGCTGATTGATCTGGAGCGACAATTCTGGAACTACGTTGAAACGGATACGCCACCACCGGCAGATGGCTCAGCGTCTGCAGATACAGCGCTGCGTTGCTTGTTCCCGCAGGACCAAGGTGAAACCGTTGATTTCTCAGTCGATGAAGAACTCACTCAGGCGTATGAAACGCTTAAGCAGGTGCGTGACGTTATCAGCGAGCAAGAAAAGTACGAGTCGGCTCTCAAACAAAAGATCCAACAAGCCATGGGTGATGCCTCACGTGCAATGTTTGCTTCAGGCGCTGTTACCTGGAAGAAAGCTAAAGACAGCCTCTCTGTGGATACTGCGTCTTTGCTGCGTGACTTACCGCACCTTAAAGAGCAATACCAAGCATTACGCAAAGGCAGTCGTCGTTTTTTAATCTCATAGTTTCACTCAACTAACACAGCATAAAGCCCCCCTGACTGCATAACGCGGCCAGGGGGGGCTTTATGCTTTAAGGAGAACACCATGCTGAAAGGTTTAGCAATTACCCCGCCGGTATTGGGGCGTATTTCAATTGGCCGTGTGATTGAAAAGAACGGTAAACGATTACCTGAAAAAGATGATCAATTCACTATCACCTCACAAGTACAAACTCGTGACGGTTGGCTATTACACCCATTGAATGATGACCTGCGTCAAGAGCAAGAAGGCAAGCTGCGTAGCATCCCGATCCGCTTACTGTTTAATGAGCCTGAACTAAACTTTCGTGCTGACTACAGTTTGTTTGATCGCAGTACCGGTCGTCCGTTATGCGTGGGTAATGGCGAGACCTGTAAGCGTCAGACGGAAAGTGGTATTCAGTCTTTACCGTGCCCATCACCGGATAGTTGTCCGTTAGCACAAGGTAATGCCTGCAAGCCTTACGCTCGATTAAACGTACAGATTGGTGACGATGACAGCATGGGCAGTTTCGTATTTCGCACTACAGGCTTTAACAGTATCCGCACGCTAACAGCACGCATGAATTACTTTAAAGCGATCTCGAATGACATGCTTTCATGCTTACCATTGGAGTTACGTCTACGCGGTAAGTCCACTCGCATGAGTCGAGGCACACCGATCTTTTACGCTGATATGACCTTGCGTGAAGGCATGAGCATGGAGCAGACATTAACAGCCGCTGCAGAGCTGTATGAGCAGCGTGAGCGCTGTGGCTTTAACCAAAAGGCACTCGATGCAGTTGCCAAGGAAGGTCTGCTCAACGGAACCTTTGAGGAAGATGAGGACGATATCAGTGCAGTCGTTGAAGAGTTTTATCCAACAGCGGATGCACAGGCCATTCACCAAGGTCATCAAATAGTTGCTGCGTTACCACTTGCAGAGAAGCTTGAGCGCCGAGCGCGTACACAAACCAAACCAGCTTAACCAGCATACAAAACTGAATTATTACAGCCGCCCATCGAGGCGGCTTTTTTACGTCTAAAGGAAACTCACTATGCGTTATCACAAACTTAAAGCAGCAGCCGAACCAGGTACATACACAGTTGAATCACCCATCGTTACGGAAGCAGATATTTTAATGATGGCTAAACAGCTCTCACAGAAACGACTGAGCAAAGGCCGTCTACTCGAAAGCCCTGCAGCAGTTAAGGACCATCTGCGTGAGCTTATTCACGAATATGAGCATGAGATTTTTGCGGTACTGCTACTAGATACCAAACACAAGATTATTGGCTTTCATGAGATGTTCAGAGGCTCGATTGATTCAGCGTCTGTCTATCCACGTGAAGTAGTAAAGCTTGCTCTGGAGCATAACGCTGCAGCAATGATCCTAACGCACAACCACCCATCAGGTAATCCGCAACCGAGCCAAGCAGACATCCTTCTTACCACTAAACTTAAGGAGGCATTAGCATTGGTAGATGTACGGGTACTGGACCACATTATCGTGGGTACTGACGGCTGCTGCTCGCTGGTTGAAAATGGAAATATGTGAGCCTTAACTGGCACAAATTATCAGCGCTAAGTACCAGTTTAGTTTGGGTTGCCTTTATATCGCCAAAAAGCGTTGTTCAAAAGCCTTGATATTGATGTGCATCGACAGACATGAACTGTGCTAGATGTGGCTCAGTGTTACGCTTACTGATAATTGCATTCAAATAGCTAGGTTTTGTAAGCCAAAATGGCTGCAATTTGTTATGGTTTGGCGATAAATTAGCAAATATATATATATAGTGAGTCCAGAGAAATGAATGAAACACCAGAACTCGTAGTTGTTAGAAAGCAGTCTCTACTTAAGGAAGGTACAGGAATTGTTCAGGTTCTATTTACTCAGAGTGAAAATGGAAAAATAGAAGAGCCTGACAGCAAACGGTTTCTTACAAAAACAGTTTGGATATCTATTGGTTATGAAAAGATAGAGGAGAATTTTAAAGAAGGCGAGCTATTTCTTATCGATCAATATAAAGATACAGATAGAGACTCATCTGCATACGAGGCTACACCACTTGATAGTCGTTCTGAGTATTGGGCTAAGGGCTCAGCAGCTAAGCGACTTGACCCATCACAATATATACCTGTTATTCGTGCAGAGTTACCAGACAAAGGTACAGGCATATTTTCTTATAAAAATATTTTGCCCCTAGGCCAGTTTTTCATTTTAAATAATGAGTATTTATACGGACCGTTTAGTGCAAGTAGTACAGAAGATGAGATTCATGCAGCTCCTGCTCAATGCATGCCACTAGGGCTTAGTAGTGGCGACATTGCAAAACTGCCTGCTAGTGTACTTAAGGATTCTCTTGTTTTTTTCCCACTAACCCATGACTTTCAGACAGCTGCTATAGGTTTTATCAGCTGCCTGAAAGATATTACTCAAGTAATCAGTACGCGAGATATTGAAAAAATTGATTACATTAGTGATTCTCAACTTATTAACTATTTTGCGAAGAACGGTTTTGGCACAGGTGGTAAAAATGTTTTAGGTAGAAAGCCAGCTGAACAGCTTAAAAATGCAATTTCACAGCAGGCTAAAAGAAACTTAGTCTCTTCGGGTAATGAGCGGTTAGAAAGACTTATAAAAATTATAGATCAGTATCTGAGTGAGCCAGATCCGGGGCATGAAATAATTCATAGCTGGTTAAGCTCGGGGGTTGGGAAAACTTTTCTAAAAGAATTAGCTGCTGATGAGCCCGCAATATTTGAGAGTCATACGAAGGACCTTGATACTCATCGAGACAGTCTTGAAGAAGAAATAGATCGATTACAATCAGAAAAAAGAAAGCTTGAGAATGATGTGCAAGCTGAGAAAAATAGAGTACAAAAAGCTCGAAATGATGCAAACGTTGAAATTGAAGATATTAGAAAGCAGACGGCACAGCAACAACAAGAGGAACGCCAAAAAGTAATGTCTGATCTCGAAGAGAAAATACAGGAAACTGAAATAAGACTTAGTGAAATAAAAAGTGAGCTAGATACCGCATTAGGTGCTCTTAAAAATGCAAAAACCCTTGAAGGACTCACGAAGGAAATTGAGTATCAAGAGCGTCGTAAAGATGACCTTGGTGCTGCTGTTAAGGCACAGGAAAGACTTTTAAAGAGTCCTGACTTATCAGAAGAAGCTATAAAAACTCAAACACTCTTAGACCTTATACATGGCCGAAGGCTGAATCGGGATGATACACCTATTACCTATACCTCGCCCACGCTAGCTAGTTCAAAGCCGGTTGACGGGCATTCTATTATTCAAGCGATGACAGAGCACTTTGAAGATCGCGGGCGTTCCTTTACGTTTGAGGAAATGGCTAACTTACTTGTGACAATTCAACAGTCGTTTATGACTGTTCTTAAGGGTTTGCCTGGCGCAGGAAAAACGTCAACAGCTATACGACTGGCTCAAGCTTATCATCTTGTAAATGAGAGCGGTCAAGGTTGTGATTTTCTTAATGTTCCTATCAGTCGTGGATGGGTATCTGGACGCGATTTTATAGGATTTTATAACTCCCTTAGAGGTAGCTATCAGCCAGCACGAACCGGTATGTACCAGTTTCTGACTAACGGTGCGAGTAAAGAAGCAAAGAACTCATTACGGTTAGTTTTGCTTGATGAGGCAAACCTATCGCCAATGGAGCACTATCTGTCAGATTTTCTAGGCATGTTTGACGCCGAAGGTCGGAGTCGTCCAATTGATACAGGTAATCCAGTTGAAGAGAGTCGTTTTCTAAATGTTCCATTAAATACGCGATTTATTGCTACGATTAATAATGACAGTACCACTGAGCCTCTTTCACCTCGTCTATGTGACAGAGTGCCGATTATTTCAATGGATTTGCAAGAACTAGAAAGCACGCAAGTCCACACAGCCTTTGAGCTTGATGGTGTCATTCCTTACGATACTCTTGAAAGTTTTTTTGGTGTTCAAAGCGCATATGAAAATGGCTATGAAGACTTGCCACTAAAGCTTGCCAGGGCAATTGAGCTCTTTGAAGATCGTAATAGAGAGCTTGGACAAGTGACTGTTATTAGTAAACGTAAACGTATGGCTATGCAGCTCTATCTTACGGTGGCACGACGTTTTATGGAGGAAACTAAAGCAGTAGATTTCGCTCTATCACAATATGTTCTTCCTCTTGTTAATGGATTTGGTCAAACGTACAAAACTAGGCTGGGGCGCGTAGCTGAGCATGCACAAAGAAACAACCTGAGTCGTTCGGTTGATATCCTTGAAGAAATTATAAATAGTGGCGATGCTCACGTGGGAAGCTATAGCTTCTTCTAAAAGGACTAGCATGAGACTCGAATTTGAGATTCTTAATGGTGATCGCAAAGGGCATAAACTCTGGTTAGACTCTAGTAGTCAAACAAAATGTGAAATGCCATATGTGCTTGAAACAGAAGCGCTTGCGATCAAACTTACTGTAGAGCAACACATATCTAAAGCAAAACTAATTTTAGGTAATACATCAATCAGTTTGTTTGCTTCGCCTAATGATGAGCGTGTATTTTGTGCTTACCCTGGGCGTACTGAAAAAGGTGTATTTGAATCTTTGTTCTTCAACTATCTTGGTGTCGCAGTCTTTCATGTGCACTTGGTTGCTGGAGACACGTCATTTTTCGAAGAAGTAGGCTGTATTGAGGTACTTGCACGAAAAGCCTCAGCAGAACAAGTCAGGACTATGATTGACTTCATACTTACCTGTGATGAAGATGAATTACTACAAACAAAAGGACCAACTCGTCACGCGGCTAGTTTAGAAAAAAGTGAGGGTTCAAAGCCGCAGCGAATTATTGAGTTGCTAGAGAAGAACTTACGCCTACTGCAGATACAGCTACCTTATATACTAAATGCCCCTATGAGTTCGCTTTCTTCCAAGCTACAACTAAGGGTAGGGTCACCTGGAATTGATATGGGTGATCAAGGTATTGCTTGGTTGGCAGAAAACCTATCTGTCTTACAGCCTACTGATGATTCTGATAGTGCAATGCTTGAGTATGAAGGGGTTCATTACTCAGCAGATGAGGTACAAACCTCGATAATGTACGAGAATAAAGACATATATGAGAACCGGATACTTCATGGTTATGTCGAGAATCTCTTAAGGTTTACTAATAAACTCTTGCAGGGGTATAACGAGTCAACACACCATTCCTCATTGAACAAGCATGATGGTTATGTTAGCTTTTTTTCAGCTATGTCTACATGGATTAAGAAAGTAAATACTGTTCATATACAGCACATCCAGCGTTTACAAGATGAAATTCGACTTATACAAAACATGCTACAGCAGAAGGTTCCTGTTAGAAAAACTGATAGAACATTACCTCGCTTTACTCCAAAAATCAGAGCTAATAGACAATATACAATTTTATTTAGATCTATTCATGAGTGGTATGAGGGGGCACACGTTAACTGGGGTAATCAAAAGCTTCTTTTAGCAATCAATAATATACCTAAATTATTTGAGTTGTATGCTGTGCTGTTAACTCAAAAGTGGTGCTCTACGAATTGCACTGAAGCTATAAATGATAAAAAAACCTTTTGGAGCGGTCGCATTAATAACTATCTAGTAAAGCTGCATTACGAACCAGAATACTGGATGAGTGGGCATCTTAATCATATTGGAGATATTAATAACACTCAGCACCGAACTCTGAAATCCGCAATGAATGATGCACCTGAAAAGCGTCGAAATCATCAATTTCAAAAAAGATCTCCTGATATTGTTCTTGAAATTGAAAAAGAAAATAATGAGTTTTTTATAGTTGTATTAGATGCAAAATACACTACGCCAGAACTGGCTTTTGAGAGAGACTTACCTGAATGTACTTTGAAATATGTTCATGGATTGGGGTCGTGGCGTAATCAAAGCTTGGTTAAAGCTATGATTATTTTACATCCAGATAGCATGGGCCAATATAATGACTTCCATACCACACCGTTTGATACTTATGGCCTATCTCCGCAGCTACCATTGCTGGGTGCTCAGGGGCTGATGCTTTCTGAAACAGCAATAGAACAAAGTGAGCCGATTCATAAGCTCCTTACAAAAGTTTTTGAAGTATTACATTGACTCGTTTTGACCATGTAAATAATTCTGTGTAACTGCAAAGGTTAAATATCATCCTTTAAGCGACCTTCAAACTGTAGTGGCCAAGTAAAACTGGCCACCGATTTATAGTTAATTCAGTAATTTTTATCAACTTTATTTGGACTCATGCCAGCATCGTGTTTATGCGGCCTCAGCTGACTATAATACGGTAAGCGTCCGGTAAACCCATCTTGTGGACTTTCCCTAAAACACTGAACACAATTAATTTAATGTGCTATTTCGGTTAGCGAGACATTAAGATATTAATTGCAACCTCTCCTAGTTCTCCTAGTAAAAAAAACCCAACAAAACCAAGTATTATTATTATAATAACTGCTGGTATCATAGCAAAAACCCATTTCACCATGAACATGACCATAGAGCCAAAACTCATTTCTATATCAGTAACAACTACTTGGCTTGGTAATTTTGATCGTTTTTTTTCGTGATTTATTGACGAGACAGCTTGAGTTAATATTTTTATATCATTTTCAAGTGGCTTTATTTTATTAAAGTATTCGTCATAAAGTGCACCGCACTTTTTACACTCATTGCTATTATCTTTGTAATCTTCCGGTGTAATGTCGTTTTTGCAATTTGGGCAATGCATATAAATACCCCTTTAAAATATTAAACGCTCAGAATTAATCTTTCTGATTTATTCACTAGCATTAGCCTAAGATAAAGAAAACGAGCAGTTCACCCTTTAAACTTAGAGAATTATTCATATATTCTGCCTGCGCTCACATCTTGCTTACACATATATGTATAAGTGCCACTCAACCATATGAATATTCTCTATTCAAAATATCTAGCAATGATGCTCTAGCTTGAGTGGTCATTCGGGAAAGACCAAAGAAATCTAAAATTTCACGTAAGTGCTCATCTGAACCATACTCTAAACTTTTAGACAGTTTTTTAGCAACATACGAAATCTCACTAGGTGGAATCTCAGCTAAATCTCTTGATCCTCGACTACGCACAAGAACTGCAGCACTATTTCTAGGGCGTACTATCGTGTACAGCAAACCACCCTTAGCAAGCTCATCCTCGCTAATAACACGCCCCTTGCTCACTAAATGCTGCAAGGCTTTATTCATAGTCTTACGCAACTCTCCACCCATACGCTGTATCCCGCAACCGCGCAAATAGATGTCATAAACACGCTTAGCAAGCACAGGAGCTTCTGTTTCAATAATCAGCATTAAATCTTCAGCAATTTCTTCAATACCAACATCTGCATTACGAGGGTCAGAACTAATTGAACCTGAAAACTCAACATACGTATTACGATCAACCGCTGCATCTAACTCTGCCGGTTTAAAAGCAGCCTCTGGGACTATTTCAATTTCTTGTTTTATTTCTTTAACAAGATCCGCAGAAGGCGCGTTTTCTTTCTCTTCATTCTTCGTATCAACGACTGTATCTAACGGCTCTTGAGAATGAGAACTCGCATCAGAAATATTGATTTTTTCATCAGCAGCAGGATTTTCTACAATAACAGGTTCGTCGACTATATTAATGGGCGACTCCGGTTCATTGCTACCATCAGCATCAAAATCATCAGCACTACCAGTACCACTCAAGCTAACAGGCTCTGGCGGTGAAGCTGCTGCAGAATCAACACCTCCAGGATGTATACCTAACCTCTCTAACTCATTCCACACTGGTAGCATTGCAACTGCAGGGTCTCTGTAAAAATCACTTCCCCGGACACGTGCAAACTGCCAACCAGAACGCTCAAGGTCACGTTGACGAGCCATATCGTATTCATAGCGATCAGGCCCGTGCCATTGATCACCGTCACACTCTACAACTAGCCTACCCTGCATTCCCTCAACAACCAGATCAAGTCGGTATTTATGATTCGTAGGGTCTCCAATACTCACTTGAGTTCTTACATGGAAACCACGAGCCGTTAGCTGCTTATAAACTGCACGCTCAAACTCAGAATCAAACTGTTGCTCATCCTCTATAGAAATAGCACGTTTAGGCTCCTGCATGTATTTCAATAAGCGGTATCGCATGCATAGAGGACTTAAAACATCCAATGTAGCTGTATGGAATAACCATAGTTGATCCTGAGCACGACTCACAGCAACGTTAAAACGCTGACGAGCAGCATCATTTGTCAGTGCGCTCATACGTGTTTCACCAGGAGCAGCAACCATACTCAAGAAAATAATATGCCGCTCATCACCCTGAAAAGCATAAGCATCACCACAGATAAGCTCACGCTCATTAATAATTTCCGGCTCTAAAGTCTCTAATAGCTTTTTCTCTATCAGCTTTGCCTGCGTATCACCCTGCAAGCTAATCACACCCATTGTTTTGCCCTTATAGCGAGGATCAGCAATACAACCTGCAATCTGGGCAACAATCGCATCTGCTTCAGGAATATTTTGCGCATGCTGAGAACCGCCTGTTCGATAGCCATCGGCAATATGCCTTAGCACTAGTGGCTGTAAGCGATTTGCAGGATAAGCTCGTAATGGATCAAGCGGCGTACCATTACTCGCATAACAAAGATCATTAGAGAACTGAATAATCTCTGGCATACAACGGAAATGCTCTCGCAACACAACATTCTGACTGAAACGAATTTTTGCATTACCATATAAGCTACTTTGTGGCGATAAAGCATGACGATGCGGAATGCCTTCTAAATAGTGTGCTTGCAACCCTGCGACATCATCGTCTGATATACCAACACCATAAGGACTGATCTGCTGATCATCTCCAACAACAACCATCTTCTTTGCCACATAAAATAAGAATAGACTTTCGATTCCAAGCTGAGAAGCCTCGTCGACAATAACAATATCGTATCGACCAGGTGCTGGATGCATCATCTCTGCCACTAAATAACGGGGCATAACCCATATTGGAATAGCGTCGCGACATTGATCCATATACTGACGCGCTTCTTCTTTCAGGCGCGACATTTTTGCTGACTTGCCTGTGCCCTTACCCATAGCTTTTACAGCTTCACGCCAGCTCTTTAATGCTGCTGACTCTCGTGAAGATAATCGCTTAAAGAAGTGAGTCCATGCTCGCAACCCAGCTGTTTCAGCGATTAACTGGCCTATTTTCAAGTCTATATCATGACGCTTTTCAAACAGCTCTTGCTGATAAGAGATATCTGATCGTTTTAAAAACCAATTATCAGCAGTCGCCCAACTCCACGCATTAACCCAAGATGCGAGACGCTCACGCCACACCTCTGCTTCCCCACACTTTGCAGTTTCTAGAGTATCAGCAACATACGGTCGTAAACGAGCTTCAATATCAAGCTTAAATGCCTGCGCCCTACGCACGCCTTCTAACTCAATCAGCTCTGCATAGAACCTACTGTAGTCGTTGATGTTTCTCTGCTCAAAAGCAGTTGCTATTTTTCTTACTAGTGGATGGGCATCATGTAAATTTGAGATGCGATCTAGCACAGCACCGCAATTATTTACAGCATCACGCGCAGAGTTGTAAGTATCTTCCTGGTCAGCAACCCCCAGCAACTCCAGCCATCGAGATATATCATCACCAAGCCAATCAGGCTTAGGTACTGGCAGAGCATAAGCATTTAAAGTTTGGCTTATCTCGTTACAAGCATCTGCATAAGCACAACAAAGCTTCAGACTCTCCTGCTGCTCTTGTAACTCTGCAAGTTGTAATCTTCGATTTGAAGTTGAAACACTAACCCCAACATCAGCCCACACTGAAATCAGCTCTTCCATTGATAATGCTAATGAAATCTCATCCGAAACAAGCTCTAGCTGTTCATGGTTTGTCGCATTTAAGCCATCAACCAGCACATCATTTTTAAGATAGGTTTTATCTTTCAATACTGAAGGCGTAAACATACCCATCCGCTTCCAACTGCCACCCTCACTTAGAAATTTACTCGCAATTTGAGCATCACTACGCAGTTTTAAACGGTTACAGTTTTCTGGAAAACTAACAACGCTACTACCTACTTTCACACTCAGCTCGTTGGCTTCTGTAATGAGCTCTTGGTGTCTCAAGTACAGCGCATCCCAGCGTGCGCGTTTCCCAGATAACAAATCCCGCAAGGCACTTAAATACCAATCGTTGCTACTTCGTAAAACGCTGGGGCGCTGCTCATCTAACTTGCGTAGTTTCTTGCCGAGCTTAATGCGCTCTTCAGCGCCTAATGCATAGATTGAGCTATAGGCTGGATGGGAACGCGCAGCATCAAGCTTTTTAAACTCGTCTTTAACTGTAGATTCGCTACTCACAAGCGTAGAAAACTTTTGTGGCTCAACTAATGCCTGTTTTTCAGGGAGCTTTAACTGAGCATCTACAATGTCCGCTGATGAGTAACGATGACAAATATCTAACCACTTAACCATTTCCTCACTAGTGCATGGCGTTTGAACTGGAGCTTCATAAGGCAATTTCAGCCATTCATAATCTGTACGCTCAAGAGCTACACGCTTGGCAATTTCTGATGCTGTGCCCGCATAAGCACCGCCAGCAATTTGATGAAGACATGTCTCTTCCTCTCGTAGACTACGTATTTCGTTATCAGTAGCTGCAAGGTTACGTCGAGCCTGATCAATCTCTGTATCAATTTCAGCAATACGAGGCTCATAAGCTCCAGGTGTATAAGAGGCTTGACGCGTAGTAATACCTTGAACTGCCATATTCAGCTCAGCAAACGCGTCACCACCTTGTCCCAACAAACTGACGCATAAGGGTTGAATTTCTTTTGGTAGCTTATCTTTGAGCACCATAAGTGCTCGACTGGTTTCAGCAGTAATTAATACGCGTTGACCTGTAGCGAGTAAGTGACAAATCAGATTAGCAATTGTATGGCTTTTACCTGTACCCGGAGGACCCTGTACTAATACACCACGCTGACGATCAATAGCTTCTACAATTCGACGCTGCTCTTTATTAGCAGGGAGCGGAAAGTATACTTCCTTATGTTCAAACTCACTGGAAGTTGAAAGAGGCTCTCCACTCTCAGTACGCCCGGCAGTTTCTACATCGTCAAGATCATCAATGAGACCGCACCAACCCTCAGGTACCTCAACAGCTTCATCACCCAACTGATCAATCATACTGTCATAAATACGCACCATGCCCGACTGAGTACGCTTACGTAAAATCAAGGCAGGTGCAAAACTCACAACAGGTTTATTTGGATCACTAGCATGAGTACGCAAATCATCAGACCAGACAGAATCAGCGTTTAACGCTCCAGCCCAGTGTTTTAAAGCACCGTGCATAAGAGGCATATCCCAAACTTCATCGCCAATATCATCAAGCTGCTTTTGTACTGCCTGATATTGATTACGATCAGGACGTAACTCAGTTTCAAGCATATCGTCTTCAATACGCAAACGAGCACCATCGCCTGCAGGCACTAGTCGAATCAATCCTTTGTCAGGTTCAAAAATCAACTCAACCTGCGCAGTGATTAAATGCCGTCGAATATGTCCACCTAGTGGTGCTCGCCAATCAAGCAAACCAAGACCTAAAACAAGCTCCTGGAGTTCACCTTGTTTACGCAACTGTGTATGCAAACCAAAAAGCTTTGCATACAGATCTTGTATTTTTTGACGACGTGTATGCTCTTCAGCCCACGCCTGCCACAACTTACGATAATTATCATAAGCTTCTTGAATGTCAGGATTATCTTTTAAATGGATTTCGATTAACTGCTCAGGTTTTTTACTCTCTGAGATGTCGTCTTCTGACTGGTCATTTGCTTCGTATAGTTCAGATTCACCCTCAACTGTATCAACAGCATTACCTGGCTGGAAAATACTTTTTTTAAGCTCTGGCATTGTGCTTTTGGCATTTGTCAGTCCGCCTGTATCAATCCAGGGTAAAAGACTTTCTGGAACTTTCGGAGCATTGTCGTATTGTTGTTTTTTAACCTCAAGCCAAGGCATGCCATTTTCAGTAGCAGTAGCCCAAGCAGGACTAAAACAATCTTTGCCCTGCACCATGTCTCCAAACCAGAGCACTGTTTCGTACTTCGCAACATCCCGTACCGTAGTGGTTCTTAAACCAACAAATTCTTTGAGATACTGTGCAAGTCGTTGCTGTGCATTTGCAGTAGAAGGTGCAGACATATTCACGTTTAACCCTAAATCCCTTTGAGATTTCAATAAAATATAAACAAATAAAACTTTTAATAAGTATTGTAACAGTTAAGAAGCCCACACCATTACTCAGCGTTATTAGACGCTACTTAAACGATCCTGCCAACTTTCTGATAGCACCGGCAAACCCCCCACCAAAGCCAACCCTTGAAAGCTCGATCCGTTCATTTAAACCTGTAATACTTGTAAACAAAATATCTTCATACAGAGCTATGGGTATTTCATAGTTATCATTAAAGCGCCTGTCAGGACCACCTCTCTTGTTGACATACTGCCATGTGTAATCGACAACTTGAGCGTCCAGAGGAACTTTTTCAGTTTCAATAAACCTTGTAGCCTCCACCGATACTTGAAGATTAGGATAACCAACAGCCCCAACGTTATTTGAGTCAAATACCAGCACTTTATCTGGAAAAAAATATAAGGCTTTTTCTCCCAACGAAATGCAAGGGGTGGGAATATTGGTTTCTACATGCGGCGGGCTTTTTATAGAAAGAGTTATCAAATTACGCTGAAGTATAGTGCCTGCACCCGCATGACGCTTTTGATCATATACAGCCCCCTCAGCTTTGATATGCCACGCGCGTGATGATGACGACATTTTAATAAATGTGTCATGCAGCTTTTGGTAAGCAGCTTCAATTTCCGGCTCAAGATCAAAAAACAAAACGGTGGTTCTTCTTAAGCTATCTTTGACAACAGCAAAAATGACGCCAATAACTGAAACTATTACTATCAAAAATGTAAGTATTGGAAATTGTATTTTAATTAAAGCTAGTAATGAAAAAAACACCCCTGCAGCCACAACAAATGGCCAAATTGGTAATTTTTGTCTGTTATCGTTTATTTCTTGAACAAGACTAGCTGATGTTGAATCAATCATCTGCGAGATATTTGCACTTTTTATCTCTTCTAGTGGCCCATGCCCAGTACTTATAGGCTCATGTAATAATTCTCGCTCATCGTAGTTATCAAAAGCAGGTTCATTTATTGGTTGCCTCCGCTCTCGCAAGCCAGCAGGTAAAGTTTTCCTGTAATACAGGCCACCTCTACCCATATGAACATAATTACCTCGTGGCCCTACACCTAAGCGAAGTCCTTTAACTCCTGCAGACACACCCACTCCAGACTTAGATAAGTTGAACCTGAAAGGTCCGACACGTATTGCTTTGCGAATGTAAAATGCCATTTAAAGATATCCTTATTATTGCTTATAGCACTGTGACAAAAGCTCCAGTGTAAAGTTAATGCAAATAATTTTATGTCAGCGAACGAATACGAACGAATACGAACGAATGTTTAAGAGATTCGTTCGTAGCGCGTACTTCGGCCACCACCTACTGACTTTACTTCCTGCGAATCTACTAAGCGCTTTAACAGCCGTGTAGCTTGCATCGGTGAGATACGACACAGATCAGCAACATCAGCACGCTTAATAGTACCGTTCTTGTCTATGTAGTTAAGCACCATCTGCTCATGCTGAATGGGGCTGAATCCAGCCTGCCGAATGTACTCAGCTTGCTGGCCTGCGCTTTGGTAGAGCTGTGCACTCAAGGTGTAAGTACGGCCCCTACCTGTGCCATGAGACTCAAGCAGTCCGATTTCAACGAGCTTCTCTATGGTTGCCCGAACACTAGTTTCAGACTTCTGTACTGACTCAACAAAATCAGCTGTAGTTAAGCGGCGCTCATCTCGCAAGCGGGATAAAATAATCAGTGAGTCGATTGGTAGTCCACCCAGCTTATCTTCATGCTCAACCACCATTTTTAGAAACGCTAAATCAGGTGCAGTATTCGATAGGTTCAGACTGACCGTGTAGCTGTTAGATAGTGAATAGTCCGGTGCAGGACGACCATAGCGCAGCATCCCTTCAAAAATACGGTCAATACCACGACCGGTCCTTTCTGCTAAACCTACACGTTTAATGATGTCAGCTAACAACGGATTACGAGAGCGTGGTGATACCACCAATAAATTCTTAAAGTTCACACCATCAATAAAGCCACCTGGACTACTGATATTAAGGCCATCATCGTCAAGCTTCACATGAACAGCACCCAACATGCTGTAATCACGGTGCACAAGCGCATTCACAAAGGCTTCACGAAATGCTCGGCGGTCATAATTGGGTACGGGAACGCGGAACAGTCCAACTTGGATCTCTTCTTCAATCACCCAAGGCCGGAATTGTAAATCTACTTCCTCAAAGGTCTCCAGCAACGGCTTGCGATAAAACTCATTAACCTGAACATCTGTGCCGCGCAGCACCTGAAACGCCACCTCATAGCTTGGTAGATGCTGACGCAGTAATGACTCAGTACCGAGCAGCAATAGCCCGGCGACTGTTGGGTGACGTTTACCGTTGATATCCATGACCAAGCCCAGCGCATTGTCTAGCTCATCATCTTCAAGCGGTAGCAGGCTCTGATCACCACCATACTTTTTAATAGCGTTACGTATACGCAATCTTTGAATTGGGTCCAGTTGCTCTACATCAACCTGCTCGATAAGCGTTGCTGACGGATCAACCAAACTCATTGATGATTGGCGCTGAGTAAACTCATGCGGATAAAAAGGAACAGCTTCAGGCGTACCATCAGCTTTAAGCCTGCGGCGTTGCAACAAGCCTTCAGACGTTGAAATAAGCTGTCGTGACTTCTGTACGACAATCTGTGCAACTACGCAGCTGTTTATCTTGTGCCCTATGACTTCTACAGCAACTGATGGCGTGGTTTTGTTGGCTATAAATGCAGCCAAGCCTTGCATGTTCAAATGGCTACGATGCAGACCAGTGACCTCACCATCATCCTCTACACCCAGCAGGAGACTACCACCATCTGTATTGGCTAAAGACACCACAGCCGCAATCAAGTCTCGATCAGGCAGACTCTTTACATCACTCTTGAATTCTAGCATCAGGCTCTCACCTTGCTGGATGAGCGCATGCAACTCGTTGTTATCCTGATTCATTTACAACCCCTAAAACCAACATGCTACTTAAGCAAAACTGTACTCAGTTTATTTTACCAGGACATTGTTTTGCCGCTTCTTGGCTCACTACACCACCACCTTGTCGAACAAACCATTGATTGGCAATATCTACCGTAATGCGATTGCCATTAATGCCATACAAAAACACTTCTCGACTGACTGCTAGCAAGTTAGCCACTTCTGTCAACGTACCTAAAAGCTGAGCCCCTATTCAAAACCATCGGAACGGCTACCGTTCGCTATCTAGACACCAAACTCAAAAGGATACTGCAGTCCATTATTTTTTCATTTTATTTCTTATCTGGGCAGTATAAAGATCATAGATTAACTGCACTCGATACAAAGCACATCCTTCCAACTGTAAATATCAAGCCACCTTGCGTTTACACCCTACTGGCCGCACTACAAAGCTGCACGCGGCACGCGCACAGGCAATCTACCTGACAGTAAAGTAATGCTCCCTTGTAGCCCATAGCGCCTACACGCCCCACCATGATGCGCAGGGCCCACCATCAAAGTAGACCCTGCTATATCACACTAATTACTTACGGCTAGATCCATAACGGTGCAGGCCACAGCCAAGCACCTTAGTCTCTTCCTTAGCCATATAACTTAAGTTATGCACGAGCTGATTCTTGATTTCAGCGTAGTTAGTACTATTAAGGTCAAGGTGAAACATCCCACCCACAGTCACGTGTACCAACCCAGCCGCATCCTCAACTGCAATACCTAAGGCACTAGCCCACGCTTCCACCAGACGCTTGTATGTATTACCACTGGCAGCCTTAAAGCTGCCAAGTGAGTTAAAGGCGTCACGATTCAAAAAGAACATGAAATGGTAATGCAGCACCCTTTGAGCATTCACTTCTCTACCCCAGCAATACCTAACATCGGTATCATGAGCATTAGGATTCAACTTCAAAGCTGCTGCACGGTTACTCCACACCTTCGCTTTAAACGAAGCTATAAATCTATCGATGAGTCGAGCCTCCATCTCTGGCGTTAAGATCAATCCCGCCGGTAACCGCAAATCAACCCTAAAGGCAAATACACGGCTGTAAGCACTCATTGCGCTATCTAAGACACTGATAAACCGATTAAGGATACCTGCATCAACCGTGTAGCCTGCATTCACGGTGTAGCCCTTGTAATAGTCCGTCTTCCCGTTGATAACATATTTGCTACTTGATAAAGCCATTTATAAACACCTTTTGATAGACGCAGCAAAGCATCCCTTCTGCAAAACAGAGGGAGGCAAGACTGCGTGGGTACTTGTTGATTAGGATGATTGGTCAGGGTTGGTAATCAGCTGCTAAGGGCAGCTGTACCAATGACACTGTACTGATAGGTGGCCCTATGGAGAGCCTTACTACAACACTGGCTTGACTGCGTAGCCATGTGTTGAATGTGAGTGATATATAAGAATGTAATATATATCTATAACCGAAAAGCGTTGCCCCGTAATTACCGAAACTTTGCTATTGGTTATGCCTTGTTTTTAGGCGTTTTTGACTTTACTGCTACTCTGGTAAATTATCGCTGTGCAAGCTTCTCCTCCATCCATTCTTCGATATCACTTTCCAGCCAAGCGACCTTGTTAGCACCTAATGATGCTGACTTTGGAAAGCACCCATCAGTCAGGTACTTATAGATGGTTGATCTAGCCAAGCTAGTTTTATGCATTACTTCTTTTATTGAAATGAATCTCATGACATTGCACTCCTATTCGTCAGAGCATTAGCAAGAGGAGTATTTTTTTAATGGCAGGATGCGGTCTAGGTCTTTACAGCTATTAAGTAATCACCATAAGCACATGAACGCTAAACAGCATTTAGCTATTAGCTGAAGACAAGGTATCAGCAACATCAACTATCTGGTTGCAGATCCATGACGGTAGACCTCAGAGATAAGCAGCGACATATCAAGCAAGTCAAAAACCAAGTAGACGGCTTTACCTGCCCTTACAAAAAACCAGCCTAACCACTCAGCCTTGAACTGAATACGCCACAGAAGACCATCCAGAAAGATCTGCAGATGAGCAAGTTAGTGATGCTCACTCTGGGCATCAAGACGTACCTCACCAACATCCGAGTCATCATCTTAAACTACCAGGCAGGCACCTTAAGCCTCAAAGCGAAACCAAATCAGCTACTGAAAACTAAGCAATTACCTGAAGCATCCACAGCCTAAATCAAATAGAAGCGATAACACGATAGGTATAGAAAAACGCAACAAGAACAGCTATATTGAATCAAGCAAAGCCCTTGTATTCTATAGCTTTTATCAGCATTAAGCCTACTTAACAGGGTCATAAAGCAATTCAATTACAACCACTTTTATTACCACTTTCATTACCACTTGTTTTTTATTTTTACTACCACCTCAAATAAAATATAATATTAAATGTTTAAATATTTTTAAGTAAAGGATTTAAGTATGGCTGATCCGTATAGCAAGATTCATACACACATCAAACCTCTTGTAGATGAACTTGCTGTGCACCTTACGGACTTGAAAACTAATGAACTGAAAAGCTTGGCAGGTAATCTTCGAAATTATTTAGCTGACGATCGTCAGCGATTGCATGCAAAGGAAGGAGATACAGCAAAAAGCTCTATCGACGTGATAAAAAAACTTTTAGATGGATATGATTGGGGGTCAAAAAGATTCAAAGACCTAGGGGAAAATCTTGAAAATATTCTTCAGAAAGAGCTTAAAAAAAGACTCGGCAAGATAGACTCGATAATTAAAAAAAGCTGTAAAGTAAAAAAACTAACTCTGTGCATAAAGTTAAACAACCCACTCAATTACCCGCGTCGACTAGAAAAAATACACACTGCAAACTACTCAATAGAGTCAGTAATTAATGATCAACTGCAACACAAGCTTTTAGGCTGCACCACCCAACAGCTAGAAAAAATAACCCGAGAAAAACCTTACTCCTCAAGCATGTTCAGGGACGCTGACTTTGAGTATTACATCGAAAAAACAGATTATCTTTCACATATTTACTACGCATGCACTCGCAATAGCATTACAAAACTTGAACATCTAAGAGTACAGCTTGAAATAAACTCAGAAGACCTCTGTCAAAATTACACGACCCTAGAAGAAGATTTCAAAATTCACAAAAAAGAGCTTAGCAAGGTCAACACGATCCTGGCTAAACTAGGCAGCTCAAAATACGCAGATCTCAAGGATTGCATCACAAAAATAAACCCCAAACAAGACAAAAATACTGCAGCAGACATAGTTTTCCATCCAGAGAACTATGCTGTGATGAAAGAAATAAAAAGCCTTGAAGATCGAATACTAGCTAGGGAGAACAGGAAGAAAGCCAAAAATGATCGAAGAAAACTTCGCGTCTTCACCTTCCATCCCAACCAACTTAACCGTAGAGACTTCTTAAGCTACTGGACTTCCCCTAAAACACTAGACACTCCTTAAGTTAGAATAAACCTTTAGGAGAGCATC
>LFRM01083987.1_pt1 | contig 27015 bp, 19 predicted proteins | sample 618341 | NCBI WGS metagenome assembly LFRM01 (sample SAMN03654438, study PRJNA283298) | anaerobic digester metagenome | isolation source: pool of bioreactors CSTR01a, CSTR02a, and CSTR03a thermophilic anaerobic... | place: Denmark: Kgs. Lyngby | collected 2014-05-21 | reverse complement strand
TCTACAAATTCAATATCCTCTGTTAGGTTACCTGTTCCCCAGCAACAATCCCAAACTGTATGTGTCATGTTAAAGTTTGGTATGTATTTATTTGTTATTTCATATAGTAAATTGCTTATATGTTTAGGTGTATATATCTCTCCTAAGTATCTATTCCTTATATTTTCCATGATTTTTTACAGCACTCCTTAATTATAGCTTATGTCCTGATTATTAATCTTTAATGTCTTTAAAAGGGTATCAATCAATTCATTTTTAGTAGCATCATATTCAGTATCGTATCCAAACATATAAGTTACGCTTACTCCACCATATCCTATCGCTCCAGCTTTTAATGTTGCTGGCTGTGCATCTATTGTAGTGTTTATATTAGCATATTTTCCCCAGCATCTCTCATTTATAAATATATCTCCGTAAACTACTTTATCGCTAGGTATATTATTTATAAATGGTTGGAAAATTGACCCTTGAATTTGTTCAGGTGGTATTACCTCTTCTATCGTCCCAACTTTAATTATACCAATTATTCCACTAGGATGGTTAAATTCTACTGATGAACCTTGCATTTTTATTATCCAATTACTAGATGGCACTAACATAACCTTATCAGTTATGTATAACTTAGATGTGCTAGGAGCTAGTGTTGAACCTTTATACTCAAAAGGCGTAGTAAACCATATTGCACCATTGATTGAGTTAAAAGTTTTGACATTGGAACCTTTCTCTATAGAAGTTATAGCTGCTCTGACTTCTCCTCCTGTGAGAGCTGCTATTGTATCCTCAAGTGATTTAATCTTTTCCTCATCTTCTTTTATTATTTCTGCCATGAGTGCATTTTCTCTTTGTAAATTTGCAACCTGTTCAGCATAATTAGTATCTGTGTTTCCTTGACTTCCACAAGATGTAATCATCAATGATATACCTAGTACTAATATAACAGCTAATATCTTTTTCATTATGATACCTCCAATATATTTTGTAGTATTTATCTTATATTCATAAATTGACCGAATTCCTCAAGTAGCCCTTTAGTTACTTCATTTTTGTCATTTAAACTATCATTTTGTGTTTATATGCTCTCTTCGTTCTTTTCTTATTTAGTTCCTTGCATAATTTTGGATGTGTATATAAAATACTAAGCATTATCTTTCTTATCCTCCTGACCCATCATATATTCTATGAAATAATCGACTGTAGTTTTTGCATCTATAGTTAAATCCCTGGCGTCTTTAGCTCTTTGCTTAACTACTTCCATAAAGAATCTATATTCATCTGTATACTTATAAAGAAGTAGTATAAATGTCTTAATCTTATTGTCTACGTTACGGTCTACCCTACCAGCCACTTGGAAAATTTTACTTGGGTTACTTAACACCGTGTAGAATATACATACATCTCCACCGTATAAATTCAATGATTTCATGATATTTGTAATGATTACATCATACTGCCCTTTATTAAATTCAGTCATCTTTTGCCAACGTGTTTCGTCGTCATCTGCGCCATTTAATATTACAGGATTTCTACCTATTTTTCTAAGTTCATCTGCTATAACTTGTTGTGCGTCAAGATGAAAACAATATACCATAATTTTATCATCAGCAAACTCATTCTCTACCAATTGAACAAGCCTATCTAACTTAGGCACATTCTTCCTATCAAATGGAATATTTATACCATCAATCAATGAAGGACAATTAAGTACCTCCATATATCTATACCCTTTATTTATGGCTAGAGTTTGCTCAAGAGTTGGTTCCACTTCATAAACTTTATGAATGTGCGGCCTTTGCATACCTACATCTTGTTTAGACCTTCCGAAATAAACTAACTTTAAAGATTCTTTGAATTTCGCTTGATTTTTGTATCCACTTAGTTGCCAAGAATAGTTTTTCTGTGGCTTGCCTTGTTTATCTCTCGTCCAGTAAAGCTTGCTTGAAAAAGTACAAAATTCCTTTTCTATCCTCCACTTTTTAGGTAACAATGTTTTATCCATCATATCAATCTGATTATATATATCCATAATACAAGTTTCGAATGTTGTTGCATTCATAAAATGAACTCTTGGCACTATATTACAAATATTTTCTGTATATCTATATATTTTAGTATCCATATTCTTTATTACAGAGCTTTCGTCCAATATAAAGGTGTTAAATATATTACACATACCTGCACTATTCAGGTTCATTGCTAGCCAGCTTGAAAATAAATCTGACCTTAAACCTGAATGTTTAATAATCATACCATCTACTTTGCCCCAGTCAGTATTCTGCAATACCTTTAACATTTTTGGCTTTTCCGATGGTATTTGAACTATATGTAACCCAGTAAACCTTATCAATTCGCATTGTGTCTGTCCTAATGCTGATGTTTCTACAGCTATTAAAAATCTCGTTAACTCATTATTCTGCTTTAAATAATTAATTAATGCTGCTATTTCGGCAGTTTTACCTAAACCAACCCCATCCCCTAAGATGCTTCTAGGCGATAAATACATGAAGGCTGCTCCTACTGTTTGATAATCTCTCAACTCACCTATATATTGAGTATAGTCTATGTTTTCTTCTTTTATTATAGAACGTATGCTTCTGCCTTCATTAAGTGATCTTAACACTAGTTCAGGAGGGAAATCGAATATAAAATGTTTAAGAGCATCTATACATTTCTGCTGCCTTACACTTAGTATCATCTCTGCCCTATTATCTTCGATTTTACCGTAATACATCCCATTTTTAATGACCGGGTATTTAACAGCCAACTATCTTCCCTCCTAAATCCTCACTTTACATTTTTTGTATTATTATATATTCAATAGCATTAAAACACGATAAGCCTATAGTAAGACTTATCGTATTTTATGTATACTATTAAACTGCTTATTATCCGAATATTCTTGCTTTTATTTGCTCTAATTCTTCACCGCTTATATCCCTTATCTCTAGTGCTTTCATTTCATCTATTACCCATTTATTATTTAAGTTAGATACCAGATAATACATCTGCATATATTGGGCTGTATCTTGCCCCTCATAGATTATTATTTCTTCTGTTATTAGTTCTACCTGATTGTCTGCACCGCCTATCCATTCAGTCACTATGCCCTTATAGGTGGATTTTACATTTACTCCGTACCTGACTAGCCATCCCCTTAATTGAGAATTCAAGTATTCTTTATGTGAACTTGATAACAATGTGGTATCGTCATTGAAGCTGTCGTACATTCCTTTAAGTTTTCTGTCGGTAGAAGCTTGATATAGTCCATTTAACAATTCTTTAATAGCTTCTTTGCTTTCTTCTGATATAATACCTCTAAGTCCTAGAGCTGCTAATCTCTTTATAATAGAGCTATCTAATTCAAATTGAGGTTCTTTTATCAATTCTCTTTTGATAAGCACATAATCATTTATAATAAACTTCAAACCTTGCTGCTCTATTACCATTTGATAAGTGTCTTTATATGTGCCATAGGCGTTTGTACCTCTAGGTCCTTCCTGTATCATAGAAACTACTTGCACCAAATAATAATTATCTTTTCGTCCTATAACTTTTTCTACATTGCTTATTTTTCTTAATAAATATGTATTATTTTGGTACAACCCATTTAGTACTGCTACACCTATATCATTATAAATATTACCCGACATTAATGCTGATATGTCATTATTACATATTGCTCTGTCAGACCTCTCCACTATCTTTTCAATTTCTTCCCTAACAAAGTCTGGTACTAATTGTTCAGCATCTTCTAGTTTATTATCTATGCTAATGCTTACTGGATAAACTCCAGTAAAATTTATTTTTTCTTTGTTTAATATGTCCTGCTTGAATACAAATCTTAAAACTAGTTTTCCCCTTAGTTGATTCCTGTTATATAGGAATGTTTTTAATCCAAATTCTCCTTGTGGATATATTCCAAAACCAGACATTACTCCACTTTCCTTATTCGTTTCATATACCATTTTTAGTGGAGGCATAAAAGCCGTCTGATTTAAAGAACTTCCAGATAATTTATTATAAGTACTTATATCTAACTGTATTTTTCTGCCTATATATGTATTATTAAAATCTGCCCTCACCTGCTCTGTGCTATTTTCTTCTTGATTGTCTATATATTCTATTGTGTCTGATTGAAAATTATCAGCTGCATCATCAATAATAGTTATAGCACCAGCCGCTTTTTGGTCATATACTTTTATAAATCTTTCATCAAAACTTACATTACCGTAAACATCCTTTTTAAATGCCCCATGTATACCTAGATACTGAGCCTTTTCCAAGAATTTACCAGTATTATTTTTAGCTATGTCATATTCTACATCCATAAAATAGTATCCCAAGGATTCAGCTTCTTTTATTATTTTTCCATTAGTCAATATTTTATCGTCTATAATCGATTTTATATAATAGTATTGTTGCTCAGAAAGCATATTACTGTTTTTATATGTATGGCTATATAACTCCTTTTCTATTGCATTTTTTAGCTCTCTAACCTTAGGTTTTACACTGTTTGACATTTCTTTTAATTCGTAGGTTACTTCATGTACTTGTATATTTCTTTCAACTATACTCTCATATTTCAATGCTTCCTTATAATAATCAATTACTTCTTTTTCCGATAAGGCTTCGACTAATGGTAAATCTTTTGCTGGTGAACTACTTTTAAAAGCACATCCACTAGTAAACAACATTGACGTCGAAATTGTTATTATGATTAATTTATTTCTCATTTAGCATCCTCCTATTTACCTATTGTTAGTCCTTTACCCATTATGATTAAATAACTTTTTAATAATAACTTCCTAATATTCATGGCTCCGAACTCTCTTTCTAATAAGCCTCTATCCACAGGTGACCTTGTTACCCCATTTGCTATCATAAATTTCTTTACTTCTTTATATAAAGCATCTATATCCATAGCTGAGTATATAGTTATTTTATCTAGATTATTTGCAACACCTTTATTTTGAAGTGCTGGTTTAACAGTTTGGTTGTTATTTCTTATTATATTATTTGTTTTCTGGATTACATTAGTAGATTTATCCACAGCCCTGTTTGATTTTTCCACAGGCTGTTTTGAATTATCCACAACCAAGTGGGGTTTATCCACATCAGTTTTTATTCGCTTAGCCTCTAGTTCTTGGCTTTTACGATTCTTTTCTTCTAATTCTTTTTGCTGTAACTTGTTTAAAGCCTCTTGTAATTTTCTCTCTAACTCCAGTTCTCTTGCAGATTTAACATTATTATTCGTCACAATAGTCGTCTGTTGCTTAACTTGTTGTTTAGATGTCACAGGTATAGCAGTATTATGCATTTCTTCAACTTCTTCTTCATCTGTATAGTAGTCATCAGTATCAAAATAGTCGTCTGAATCTTCTACATTGTTTTCAAAATAATTATCTGCTTCTTCAACATCATCTTCAAAGTAGTCATCTTCTATATCAATAGTTTCATCCTCAATATCATCGGAGTATTGCTTATTGCCATCCTCTATTTCGCTAGTTTCCTCATAATATCCATCCCCTTGTTCTTCACTTTCTTCTTCGTCTTGTTCAAAATAATCGTCTATATCTACAATGTCTATATCATCATTATTATCAGTATCCTCTATATCTTCTTCTGGTTCATGTACTATAGCAGTAGCATTATCTGACATAAGTATAGATGATGTACATTCTTCAACTGGACTAACTTGTTGAGATTTATTCTTAATTATATCTTCTATTTCTGGCATAAAAACGTCAGAGTCATTCAAATAATCTAGAGCTAACTCCATATCGCCTAGACTAATTGTAACCCCGACATTGAACCCTCGTATTTGCGCCATACTAACCTGCACCTCAATTTATATTAAATCATCTATATTTATATCTGAGTCGTTTATATCGCTAACATCATCTATATCAAATTGTACTTTAGTTGAATCAGCCTCCAATCTTAATGCTTCTCTAATATAATTTTCATCCCTATTATACCCGCTTCCCAATGTCCTCATATCAGGAACTTCAACACCCATCTTATAATAAGCTTTTGCTACATTCCTTATAAACTCTGTGTTATCTTCATCTTCTAACGTAACTGCTACTCCTTTTACATATAATTCTTTTCCTACGTCTTGTAACTTAAGAGCTACGTCTCCTGGATTTATAAGCGGTCTGTCCCACTTCTTAATACCAAGTGTCTCAAGAACTACTTCGTTTTCAGCTCTTATAGCTGCTGTATAAGTAATTAAACTTCTTGTTGTTTTATCAACCACACCCTGTGCCCTATGAGGAACCATCATTATTCTTATACCCTGAGACGGCAACTGCGATATAATAACATTTATTAAGTCAAAAAACTCTTTTTCTTTGTCCTTTAAATTTGCTAGTACAGTCATAACCTCGTCTATTACAATATATAATACTGGAAGTTTTATACCTGCTCTATTCCTTAATGCCCAAATAGTATCACATTGATGGTCTGCTAATAATTTCTTTCTTCTTGCTCCTTCTTTTCTTATTACATCATCTAGTATCTCTAATACATGAGTATCACTATGTAAACCACAGACATGTGGCATTAATGCTAATGTCTTGAACAGGTACGATTCCTTCGGGTCTATAATTAAGAACACAACATCCTCAGGAGTGTTAAATAGCATCATAGATATGAGTAATGACAATAGATACCATGATTTACCGGACCTTTGCTTACCTGCTATAAGAACTGTATCGTAGTATTTTGCATCTACTAATACTGGTTCTCCGCCTTCAGTTATACCTGCTACGCAAGGTAATATGTTTTTTGTATTTTTATAGAAATCTACAACCTTAGGTAAAGTAAATATATCTCCAAATGTTACTATAGCTTGTATTCCCTTGTTAATAATAATTTTATACATATCACCTTCAATATCTACTTGACTAGTTACGCTAGCATCTGTACTTGACTCTCTAAAATAAGCAACCATTTCTCTAGCGATATCGTCAAGTTTATTTAATCCCTTAACTCGTTTCATTCTTAATTCATAGCAGAAATATGTTTCGATAGCTTCTTCTAATTGACTCTCTATATTCTCTAAATCAGTTTTAGCTGCCGCTGCTAATGCCTTTAAACAGAGTGTTTCTATGGTTGCAAATTCATCTGAATCCTCTGGTATTCTTCTTCTCTCCGCAAAGCCTGTTGTATTTGTCGGAAAGAATGGTTTAAATGTATTAAATAATACTTCTCTTGATAACATTGGTACTTTAGCTTGTACATTGTCCAATATCTCTTTGTAGTCTACAGTATTATCATTAGGTTTAATTTCTTCTTTAGGCTCAAAAGTATTAACTTCTTCATTTGTAAAATCATCTGAACTAAATAAATCTCCTAGGATGTCATCTAGACTCTCTTCTTCGTCGTCTACTATTTCAATATCATCCGCATCGCTATTATTTATAGTCACATCAGGTATCTGCTCAATGCTTTCTTTTAAATAAGAACTATTAGATGCTATTCTCAAAGCTGCTATAGATATGCCTATTAAACCTGTGCCGAATAATAACATAGCTGATATAAATAATTGTAATGGAAGACCCCCGAACTTTATTGGTTTGATGTTTCCGGCTAACCCTATTATACCTAATACTATCCCTGCACCAGCAACTACCCCAGATGTTATTATGGCATTTCTACTATATAAACCCCAGTCGTCAGCTGTTCTATTTTTAACGCTTTTTATCAAATCTAATAGTATTTTACCAATAGACTTCATGGATGTACCTGCTGCATCCATTACTTTGTCAAGTGTATCTGGACCTTTCGGTTGTGTTTGTTGAGGTTGCCCAAAAATAGATTGCCCAAAAGCAGGCTGACCAAAAGTACCAAAGGAATTTGTTGAGTCAAACACGTTCAATGATGAACCTTGCTGTTGTTGATTTACATTATTAGGCTTACTCCCAAAGATATCCCATACTGATACTTTTTCTTTATTTTCAGATTGAGATGAAGATGGTATGTCGAAATCATCAAAACTTATGTCATCAAATATACTACCAAAATCCTCTGAAGAACTTTCAGGCTCAAACCCCGCTTCATATTCTGGAGGGTTTCTTTTTTCTTTCACCTTAGCTACGTCAGAAGATGATACCTTATTTTGTAAGTTTCCAATAGGCATACTTAGCCCTCCTTTAAATACTACCTATAATACTCAATGCTAATGCCGCTATTCCACATATAGCTAAAAAAGGTAAAGCCTTATTTATATCTTCCTCATTAAAATCATTTTTGAATGTTCCTACATATACCCCTACTGCTAATGTAATATATAATAGAAAATACATAATATTCCCCCTATTTATTTACTTGCACTCCAGTTTTGAATAGTGATGACTTCTTTAGTGCTGGAGGTAACTTTACCTTTGTAATAGCTTTCTTCCCGTTATCTAATACTACACAAAAACTGTATTTGTATCTATTCTCACTTTCATTTGATGACTCGCCTTCCTTATCTGCATCATCATTTGCATATGCTTTAGCTATTAAGTCTAAGTCTGACTTTAAATCTTGTAAACTGAATACTTCGCAGAGTTTATCTCTTACTATTCGGTCTTTTATTTTTCCTATAACCATAGATGTCATGTTACCACGTAAAGCTTTTGATACTTCATTTGTGTCATCTAATATTGATAAAAGGTTATTTGTAAGTATAAAGTTAACATCCCCTCTTTTACGACCGCCTGTCATAGCATTTACTATTATTTCTGCAGATCCTGGTATCTCTCCCCATCGCTGGAATTCTTCCCATACCTTGACATTAAAACACTTTTTTATGTATTTACAATAGTTTGATATTTGTATGGCAACATTTGCAACCGATAATTGCTTAAGTGCTAAGATTTTTGGATCTGTCTGAGATGATGTTGCTCCCCTCATTCCGAAGGAGAATACTATAAACTTTGCTTTGTACAACTCATTTACTGACATCGGGTATCTAAAAGTACCTGCCTTTGCTTCTCCTTCCTCAAAATATACTGATGCACTTGTTTCTATACCTACTGCCGCCTTATGTAATACATTATCCATTAAATCGTCCACTAGCTCTTTATTTCTGACCATCCCTTTTATTTCATCATATACCATTTTTATTCTGAGGCCTTTGGATTTATACCAAGTTGATTTATCATCAGTTACTCCAGCTTTATCATAAACCCTTTTGATGGCAGTTGAGATAACCTTTTCTTCCCACTTGGTTAATTCTCCATTTAAACCGCCTACTATTACTCTAAATATAGCTAGAGTATATGCTATAGCTGTTTCCTTCAATTCTTTGTCTATATCTTCGTCACCCGTTAAATCAGCAATTTCCATGGGGTCGAAGTAAACTGTGGAGCCTTTTCCCATTGATATTACTTTAACATCGTCTGGGTTTGCGGCTTTTAAATAACTTGCTAGATTAAAATATTCGTCTCCTTCGTAGTCCATTACTGTAACTACAAAATTGTCTGCAAGTAAATAGGTTAATAACGTTTTTACAAAATAAGATTTTCCTCCTCCTGTTTCTGCTGCTATAAACCAATTTTCTGGTGCATCAGGGTCCATTTTAAATTTCTTTAACACAGGACTACCTGATTTAACATCTATTCCTAGTGGTACTCCCTTATTACCTACCCTGCCTTGCTTGTACCCATTGAAATTTGCTAAAATATCGTCAGTTAATATTTTCTTTGACACCTTAGTTGATATTTCTCTTATTTGTTTTAATGAGAAAACTCCAAAGTATGATAACCAATCTAGCATATTTACTTTAAGTTCTTTGTATTTTATATCTAATTCGGCACAGCAAGACTTAAATAATCCTAATGATTCACTCAAATTTAATAGTGATATTTCATCTCGTTGACTTGAAATTTCTATTAGTATAACTACTTTAAATACTGTTCTCCTATATTCTACCTCAGCTTCGTTTAAGTATTTAGTAGACCATATAATTCTTTCTCTGGCCAATGCTACACTTCTCTTAGTTCTATATTCAAAAACATTTACATTTGATGACTGAGATTCTGCATATTTCTTCCAAGTCTGCAACCTATTTCTCATTTCAGCAGAATCCCATCTAATTTTGTGTGGTTCTGCGTAAATATAATAGTTTATTTTAACTCCTTCTTGTATACATCTACTTCTTATTAAATCCATAAAATTAGGAGGTAAATAGTCTGGTAAGTCCCTTATCAAAAAATATTTTGATATCTGACTTTCAGATGCTATATTACTAAAGCTTATAGCTATTTTTGTATTATCTAATTGTTTAGTAGGCTCAATAATAGAGTTACCTGCTAACATATTAGCAATTATCATATCATACATATACCATTTTTCTTTTAAATTATTAAGTATTCCCATTTTTACCTCCTAGGAATAGGGTTAATATTAGTTCTATCACATATAACGTCTATTATGGGCCTTTTTCCATCTGCCATTGTCATTTTCATATAAACTGCCATTCTTCCTGTTTCCGTTTGTGCCTTATAATCCTTAACTTCATGTATTGGAATACTTTCTGCAAATACTCCGGGCCTTGTTATAACATGATGCTTGTCTATTTTATATATCTTATCAAGTATATCATACTCATGGCTGCTATTAATTACCCAATACTTGTAAACATTGTTTCCTGCCACAATGTCTTGAGCCTGCTTAAGTCTATCGTATATTATAATTACATCGTAATCCGCTTTTAATATATCTTCTATTATAGCTTGATTACACTCTACTATAACTAGTCTATCAATCGAATTTACAAGGGTAGATGCATTATTTACATATTCTGTAGATGTTATAACATTTGTCGGTTTGTATACAGTATTAAAAGCATTTTTATTATCATATATAAGTAATTTTACCTTTAATTTGTTTACTTTGGCTAATATTTCAGCTAGTTTTGTTATGAAGCTGTTAACATATCGTACATAAGATACTTCTTTGAAATATATTATAGACTTAGCCCTACACTTAACCATTGATGTTAGAACTGTTGAGTATGTCTTTATAATTGGTTCTCCGCTATTTGATTGCTCTTCTAACTCCCTTAACTTAGCTTTGGCTGTAAATGCCTCTTTCTGAAGAGTTTTGTTTGCTTGCTCTAAGTATTCTAATTTATTTGCTACTTCTCTAAGTTTTATATCACTCTTCTTTAATTGTTCTTCTAAATCATTTATTGTAGACTTATACTCTTTTAATTTGATTGCTATATCTTTATTACCATTATCGACTAAATAGTTCAAATAACCTATTACATTTATTGACCTCTGTAAAACATCTTTATATTCAATTGCAAGTTTTATTAAAGTATCTGTGTCTCCATCATCTATAGCTGTAGTCATTTCTAATAAAATATCGCATAATTTCTCGTTTGCTATAGCATCTATATCTACATATTGCCTAACTTCGTCCTCGGTTGGTTCCCTACCTATTAACACATCTATATGTTCAATGTCTAAAATACTTTCATCTTCAATAACATAAATATCATATCTTTTATATAAAACCATTAACATGCAGATATGTTTAATCATATTTGATTTATTGTTAATAATTAAGATTACTCTATTATTATTTAAAAGTAAAGTTTTTATTGTATGATAATACAAGTATAATTCAGTAGCATCCTTATTAATGATTATTACTATTGTATCGTTCTTAATATTGCTAAGTCTATTATCCTCTATATTGTAATTAATAGCACCCTCAATATGCTTTCCAACTAAATTGATAGCCATTCCACATCAGTCCCCTATTTATTAATATACATGTTATTTATTAATTTTATCATTGTTATGTAACCTACTTCATAATCTGAATAATAATTTTGAGAGAACCAGCATTTATCATATAAATCATCATACATTGCCACTCCACATATTTGCATATCCTCAAACCTATACTCTGCACAATCCCCAAGTAAATCTTCGATTAACTTATCCATATTTGTAAGTATATCTAATAGTGATTTTGCCTTATATCCTATAATCTTGTCTTTAGGTATATATTTAGTGAAACATATTTGAGCCCTGGTAAACATCGCCTTTTGCATAGCTGCATCATCTATATTTGACATAGCTAGTAACGCTTTCATAACTCCCCAGTTGCTGCTATCTACTGTCATTATAATATTATCTGCTGAATATACTATATCTGAACAATAAGATACAGCTTTATCAAATGGTATATCATATATTATGAATTGGTAGCTTGATTTTGCTATGTTACTGAATCTTATTAACTTAGATTTTTCTGCTAATTTATCATCTTCTATTATATCCCCAGCTAAGCCCATTGTCAAAACATAGAATGCAGGGGATATTATATTTACATACCTACCTACCCCTAAATGAGGATTATTTAATGCTAGTCTTAAAGATGCATTGTCAATGCCATTTGAATGTACAATTTCATAAGTATCTTTACTCATATAAGCCTGAGCTCTATTCTTAGTGTCCATATCAACTAATAGAACTGCATATCCTAGTTTTACTAAAGTATTAGCCAAGTTAGCGGCTATTGTAGATACGCCAGATCCGGATGCTCCAGTTACTACTATCGATGTTCCTTTAATGCTTAACGCATCTAAAATAGATTTTAATTGAGGCATATTTACATCAGGAACGATCGTAGACCTGCCTACTTTCTTATTACCTTGCTTAGAAAAACTCTTTTTACCTTGCTTATTATCTTCATATGGTTGTTTTTGTGTTTCTAAACTTGGAATATCTACTAATAACTTTGTATTCTTTACATCTCTTTCTTTATCCTTATTAAATATAGTTGTATCAAATAACTGTTGTATATCTCTATCACTTTTAACTTGCTCAATTAAACCCTTGTTTGGTTCTTTTGTATTAGTATGTTTTTCTATATTTTCTTTGTGTTCTGTTAAATTATTAAAGCCTAATAATTCTTGTATTTCTGTTTCTTTTTCATTAGTTGCATCTGTAATAAAATTATCCTCTATTTTATTATAGGAGTCTATATCCTCCGTATTTGTTTCTTTATAAAAATTACCTTCTTTTATATTTATTTTATTAGTGAAACTAGTATCATCTATGTCCACTTCATCATATGAAGTAGTATCGTCTATATCTATACTTTCGGAAAAATTATCATCTGACATATTCATTTCTTCAGTGAATTCATTATCGCCTACATCCGCTTTTTCAAAAAAGTCTATGCCATCCTCATCTATCTGTTCGAAGAAGTCATCACTTTCAATAGTATCATACCCATTATCAAATATATTTTCAATCTCATTATCAAAGGTGGTACTATCAAAATCATCAGTTATATCAACACTTCCAAAGATTTCATCATCTAAACTCGCGTTTTCTTCATTATTCGTATCTATAGATTTAAATTCTATATCTTGCTCCATATTGTTATTTAAAGTATTTTCTCCTATATCCGTAACTGGGTCTAGTCTTTCTCCAAAGGAGTAGGAGTCACTGTTTGTTGGCTCTGATTCTTGCAAGTCGTTTAGTTTGAATATTAAATATTCAGGAATGTCATTCATTTCTTTTGTTACTAAAGACGCAAAAAACCCTACTGAATATGGAGGAGCTTTTAGAATTACACAAGATGACTCTTGTATATCTATAGTCTCTTCCCAGGCTATTTTCGCCATTTTTTCAGTTGTTGCTATAAATATAAGGGAGAAATCCCTATTATGTTTCTGTTTTATTATACTTATAAAATTGTTTATACTTCTTCTTAAGACTATTTCATCTTGTTGAGCGCCATCTTTCGTCCAAGATTGCTCTATTATTATAGCCCTATCAAAATAATCTCCCCTAGACAAGAAAGACTCTATGTTATCTATATTTTCTTCTATAGTCAATTCTACGCTGCCTGAAGCAAATCTATTTTCTAGTGATTTAACTATATTGATAGTCTTTTTCCCTCCGCTAATAAGAACTCTCATGCAATCCTCCTCCATATCAGAAGTCTATAATATCATCATCACTTGTTATATTTTCATTAAAATCATTTTCATTTTTATCTTTTTGTTGATTTATGGTTGTTATGTCTATTTGATTTTTATTATAAAGATTCTCTACATGCTCACTACTTTCTACACTCCTATTTTTCTTATTTTCTTTTTTCTCATGTTTATTATCATCTGTATTTACACCAAATGCGTAATTATCTAGGTCAATGTATTCCATAGAACTATTAGCATTATCTTCATTATCTACATTAACCTGTTTACTAGCGTTACTTTTTATTTTTCCATTTAGTGCATCTTTGATAGTCCATTCTCCGTATTTTATGTTATTTTTATTTATATAACTAGTCAGGATATTGAGTCTATTTATTCCTACACCATCAATTTTTATACTTTCTCCTGTATAAAATTCTATCTCCTTGATATTCAATATTTTTCCCACACTAACATCGCTACTTTTAAACCTGTCCATTATTGCATCTACGTAATTAAAGTATTTCACACCATATAATTCTTTGGCTAAGTCTTGTATGTCTTTAATTGATAATATTTTATATGATATGAATCCCCCATCCAATAGTTTATAGATACAATCTATAACATCTGATATTATTCTATCTGACCTACTTAAATCCTTAGTATATATAAAGAAATAATCAGACTCAAATAAAGTTGCTCTAGTTATAGTTTTTATATACCCTACTTGCATCTCTATTAGTTTTGCTAAGTTTTTATTATCAGTTTTTACGACTAATTCATCTAGTTGCTGTAATCTAGGATCTTTACCAGCTTGCTCCATAATGTTTAATTGTACAATTGTGTATCTTCTTAGATTTAGCTCCCTATAAAAATCAGATATTGCATCGAAATGTTGCTCCCTAAACTCTTCTGATTTGCCAATTATTGTGTCCCTTTCCACTCTTACAAATATCCCTAACTTCATATCTGAATAAATTAGTATTGCACCATCTTCTGTATCTTTTAGACTTATTATATCCCAAAAGATGTTTGGAGTTGTTATACTATTGTTCTTCATCTTTTGATACATTCTATAGTAATAATGTTCCTCAAAAATTACCTTTCTTATAATGAATTGGTCAGCTATAAATATTAGTATATAAAATAATATCTTCGCGCCTTTATTAACTAGATTTGAAGTCCACACTATTACTAAAAAATTTAGTACTAGCAATATTGCTAGTACTATAACTTTTTGAGTTGTAAAGAAATTATCTTCCCATACCCCACCCTCAACATTCATAGGTATAAATATTTTACCTTCATTGTTTTTAAATAATCTCTTAGAATTAGCCATATACTAACCCCCAGTATTATAAATTCTTGCCTTTCTCTATCTCCATCTCTATTTGTTGAGCATCTCTTAAATCGTTATTGCTATCTATTTTCTTTGATGTATATCCAGAACTTGAATAATCATATTTAACATGCTGTTCATCTTCTCTATCGGATGGAGTTACTACTATTGTATTATCATCGTAACTATTAGAAACATCAGTATCTACAGATGATGCTCTAGAGTATCTTCTATAGCTACCTCCGCTACTTCCAGCTGTTTCTGTAGACCCACCGCCCATAGTACTAGCTATTCTATCTCCTAGTTCACCTATTCTATCTGAAAGTTTATCTACTAAACCTCTTGTTATTGTCGCGTATACTTCAAATCCTAAATCTCTGTAATTCTTTAAAGTAAATGTTATTAGTAACCAGCATCCAATTATATATAGTGCACTATCTATCAATATTATTATGAATACCCATATTGGATTTCCGACATTAATTACTATATTACTTAGAGTTAATACGTCATCTTTATATGTTATATTTATCATGAAAGCAAATATTGCATAGTATATAACAGTCATTATCAAAAATACTATGTTATTTATTACAAATGCTACAGTTATCTTTAATTTAGATCTTTGCCCAGCTAATATATTATGTATTATTGCAATAATTCCTAAGTAGAATATCAATCCCATTAGTATATTTCTAATAAGTGGGATGATATAAGAGCATAGATAAGCTGAAACTAGCATAAGCCCCGCAGTAAATATGTCAAAATTTTCTATTACCCTTAGCATTGTATCTCCATAAATAAATCTCGTATCCTTTGTAGTATTGAGCATTAACATTTTCATAATGCTATCGAAAGAAATATTTCTTAAATCTAAACTTGTTGGATACATAGCTAAGGCAGAATTTAATGTATTGCTAGTAGTAAATTCCTTGTTAAACTCTATTGTTGCATCTATTGCCATTTGTCTATATAATACTTCTTTCGTTATACCAGGCACATTTACATAATTCAATAGAAGTGTCCATTTTCTCTCTACTGCTTTATTAACATTTAATATTTTTTGTTCTACTAATGATAGGTCTGCCCTACTCAATCCTAAAGCATACATCTGAGCTTCACTAAATATCATAGGCCTTAAGCCGCCAGAAGCCTCTATATAACTTCTGGGGTCTAAAGGATTTTCTACAATCACCTTAGACCCATCTAATGCCCTAACTTCAGCTGGTTGCGTCAATTCTCTAGACTCTAGGAGCTTCGTCACCCAATTACTTCTGAATAGCCAAGATTTATAGTTGTCCTTATAAACTTGGTATTTCTCTATCTTCTCTGTCCCAAACACCCCTGTTTTTCCGTCTGTGCCTCCAGCTAATACCTGCATGGAGTACATATATGGTATAACATTTGTAAATAATTCTTCCATATCAAGAAAGTCTTTTATTTTTCCTGTATCACTATAATGCATAAATGATTTACGTACTTCTTCTCCGGTTAATCTATTTCTCACTAGCTCGCCTTGGAGTTCACCGACTAATACTGCTAGTGTAATATCAGAGGAGAATGTATCTTTAACTACTTGATAGAAATAGTGTAATGGATTTTCTGTATTCCACAAGAATCCAAATTCTCTTTGGACTGTACTAGGGTCACTGTAATTGTATAGTCCTGCATATGTTTCCATAATATCTTCAGCATTTATAATACTATCCCTTAATGCACTGCTAGAATTTAAATTGTTGGAAACATATTCTTCCCAAGTATTTTCTACTTTTGCAGGAACATTCGGTACATTATCTAATAGATAGAAGAAAGTATGAACTGCGTAGCTATCATTTAATATGCGCGACCTACTTATCCAACTTTCAATGTCTATTTCATTCTTATAGCTATCACTTAAAATGATTAAATTCTTAATATCATCTGATATCGTACCTGTTTGCGTATCATATCCGCTATAATATTGTTTTCTCGTATTTCTATCAATAGCAGTATCAAATACACTATCTGCTGAAGAGTCTGACATTACAGCATTAACTGTCTGACTTGCAACTCTATCAGATGGCTTAAACTTCCAATACATATTAGATAAATTATCAAAAGCATCTGCTAACGGTATATATACGTAATTAGCAGAACCGTCGCTTGCTGTAAATTGCCTTAGCATTATTGGCAATAACCATCTAGCTGATTGTAATTTTTGTACATCCTCATAAGAATAGAGCTGTGTGTCAGTTACTTTTTTAGATATGTCCATTTTTATCATTAATGCTCTGTCTAAATACACTATATTTAATGTTTTAACTAAATTTGCTACTTGTTGAGCTTCATTAGAATCTGTAATTTTATTTTCTATTAATGTTTGTACGTATTTATTTTGTTCGTTTATTTGCTTTTCTATAGTTGCATTAGTAACTCCTTCTGATATTGCCCAATAAGACATCTTGTCATTAAACATGTTTTGAACTATGTTATTTACTATATATGGCGTTATCTCACCAATAGATGGCGTTAAGATCATAATATTTACCATCAATAAGAACGATAAGAAGAACCATATTAGTTTCTTTCGAGTTATTATTCCTACAATTATAATTAATATACTTAATATTGCTATGAGTATAACTACATTCTCCGCATACTTACCTATAAACCAACTTGTCATGAAATTCTCACTGTAGCTGTCTATTCTTAAAAAGCCTCCCCCATATCTATTGGCAATATAATTACTAGCATAATAATTTACAGCCTGACCATATACAACTTTTTGATATGTTGTATAAATCCAGTTAGTTAATTTATCCATCATCATTTGCTTTCTATATTCTTTTCCTGCTGTTGGATGTAATAATAAATAAGTATAATTCAATATATTTTGCTTCTTTTCTTCCTCACTTACTAATAAGCCTTTTGTTGCTTTTTCTATGTCAAAATCAAAAAGATTGGAGTTCTCTTGATATATGTCTGGGTTAAATTTTGGTGTACCATCACCTAAAATACCATACCACTCTAGATAAGTTAAATATATGTAAGGAGACCAGCAAGCAAAGTCAGTGCCTTCTCGTATAGCAAGTACGTTACTTACTTGCCTCATTACATTAGAATAAGTATATATCTTAATAAGCCGTTCGAAAGTATTTCTAATTTCAATGTCTCTATCAATACCTAGTATTCTAGATCCTTTATGTATTTCTCCACCATTCGCTAGCTTATATCCCTTTTTCTTTAGCCTTTCGAGCGTAGTCCAAGATAAATCGTCACTTTCTCCCCTATCAGGCTGTGTTTTCTTTATAGCTTTTCCTACCTGAGAATTGATAAAATCTATAAATCCACCATGTATTGCATGGTCTTTGTTAGTCGTCCCAGTTACAGCTGTATAAAGAACATCTGTTGAATTATTGACATATTTCATTGCATTTAATATTTGTTGCCAATCGCCTTGAGTAAAATTATTACTTAGTACAGTATGGTTATTATTTAATTGTTGGTATATATAATTTGGATATAACTCAAATAATTCATTACTGGGGTCAGCAGATGCAACTACTGCCTTATCAAATAAATTGTACTTTGTATCTTTCACTTTTACGTAATCTAGCATTTTTACACTAGGATCGATAGGATACATTACTGACAATGCCGAACAAGCCCAAGCCATGAAATTTACGCGCATAAACTTAGATAATTGGTCTGCTTTTACTATTTCTATTCTGAAACCGTATCCTGTTCTATTTGGATTGCTTATCTCTGACTCTAGTAGGTTTACTGCTGCTTCTCCTATTCCTGTATTTATATTCAAATCTTTTGTGATTTTATATTTATATCCTGCTAGAATGCTTTCAAGTTTACCTGATTTAAGTGGGTCTAATCCTTTATTACTTATCGCATTTAAAGTATTTTTATATAGCATACTGAACGAGTCGTATAATACTACTGTCTTTCCAGGCTGTAAATCTTGCCCGTATAACGTACTTAAGTTATCGAAGAACACTAGAAAATCTCTATCTTTATTTCTGACTTGCTTTAATAAAACTTCTTCAGATGCGTCTAAGTATTGTCCTCCAAACAGGACTGATTGTAATAAATTATAGCTAGGAGTAGTTGTTATATATTGGTTGGCTGCTGCTGGGAATATCATGTAATTACGCCCATCTTTATGTGCTACAATATTACCAAAGGCGTCTAGGTATAAATTGCAGTTAAGGAATTCCGTAAATACATCCTCAGTTATATAATCCTTATAAGGGCCAGCAAATGTTTTAGCTAGCCATGCCGTCATCATTTGAATATCCCAGCCATTATAATAATCTAAAACAGTTATGTTTTTATTCGGATTAACTGCATCCTGTATATAAAATTGAGGAAGTATTGATATGCTAGCTCCAGGCAGATAAGTTGAATGGTCAGTAATCACGCCTTTGCCCCATGCTATAATGGAATCTATGTCCACTATGCCGCTTATTTCTGCTGTATCTCCAAAGTGAGATGTAACAAATCCTTTAAAACCTTTCCAATAATCGAATATTTCTCCATGTATTAGAGCAAGACCTGCATCGGACTCAATTGACTTTACAAGTTTGTCTTTGTCAACAATATTCTTAGTATCTTCTCCCCAAACAAAGAGATCTAGTACTCTTGCTGCTTGCGGTTCGGTCATATTTACATCCTTATCAATAACCCTAGTTGTGAATTGAACCTGAATAGGTTTAAGTAGGGATGTGTTTTTCTGAGTATTTATAGCATATCTAAGCAATTCCTGCAAAACTTGCGTAGTACTAGAATCACTACCAGCACCGAACTGAAGTGCTTTATAACCTGCTCCTTTACTACCTGTTGTACTAGCTGTAGAAAAGGCAGACTCATAATCATCTATAAATGGATTTACAAAGTTACTCAAAAATACTCCAAATGCTACTAACTCCCATTTATCCCAATCTTCCAACTGGAATCCTTCAAATAATGGAGATCCTAATGCTTGATTTGTACCTATTAAATCTATGCTACCTACTGCAAAAGTTGTACCTGTTAATATATAGCAAAAGCATATTAGCATCACTATAGATGCTATTAACTTTTTATTCTGTATTTTCATTATAATCCCTCCTATTTATTCCCGAATATTACTTTCGAGATAACATCCGCTATAGTTCCGAACGTATCAAGCAAGAAAACAACAATCTCTACAATATCAACTATAGTTAATAGAAACCCTACCGCTATGATTTTTAAACTGTTAGTAAGTGTTTTACTAAACGTCATATAACTTTTGTTACTAATTGATATGTTCGGTAATTCAGAGGAGTCTTGTATGGCTTCCCAGTGACCAAACGTTAAAGTTGTTAGTAATTTAGGCCCAGACACCACGTTAACATCAAATGCCCAAGAAGCTATCAATAACACACCATACGCCATTAAAGCTATACCTAAAATAGTAAAGGCTGTCCTTACACCAGTAACCCTAGCCTCTTTATCTTCTTTATCATATAAATTTTGTATGTATCTAACTACTCTACCATCTATTATTATATATCCAGCTTCTCGCATCTCAAATTGATAATTGTCGATTAATGCGTTCGTTAACCTATTAGCATCTATCTGATAGAAAAATCCATTTGCTGTTAACCAGGAGTTCCACCACTGTAAATTACCGTACTCCTCGTCATTACCCTCTATCCAATACTTATATAATTGTGATTGAAAAGGATTTTGAGCCGTACATAATCCCCTTAAATACATTTTTCCGTTCTTTCCTATACTATCTCTATCATTTTTAGCTATAATGTCGCAACCAAATGGTATCGTAGGACTTATCATATTTTGATATGATACTTGCAATAAATTTATACTACCAACTTCATTATTGTCATTATCATCATTAGAATCACTAGTATCACTATTGTCAGTCCCTGTCCCTAATTTAATAGCCTTACCTTTAGCAGTAGGAGAAATATTTTCATGATTAGATGCTACAGATAAAATGTCTGTTACTTTTAAAGCTGGTATATTTTCTATTACTTCCCCTTTTCTATTAAGTAGTCTAGCATAGTCATCGGTTAATCTACCATCAAATATTTGCACCCTTACCCTTCTTCCAAGGGATACCCATTTTTCACCCTCTACTACTCCCGGTAAATAAGTGAGTTCCAAATAATCTCTTAAAACTACCTTCCCATCTTTAACTACAAAACTCGATTGGTCAGGCCCATTTACTGAACTGGTTACCTTAATTATTTTCTCTGTTTGCCTTAACTCTTTAGTTCCATGTTTATCTTCACTAAAGACATTATTATAAAGATTAATAAAATAATTTGTTTTATAGAAACTAGTTGTAAACCTTGTAGGGTCAGAATTATCTAACATTAAATCGCTTACTACCCATACTGGATATGTAAGGACATATATTCTTTTATTAAAATTATCTCTCAAATATGTATCTTTTGCCCAACCATTAACGTCTATTAATTTATTAATTATCTTCTCGTTAAATTCTAATAAACGTATGGTCATTACCACTTGCCCGCTTAAGTCTGGGTCCCTAACCTTAAAGTCTTGACCTAGTTCAGATTGTCCTATAGCACCATCTTTATTAAGAGTCGTCTCTTTTATTAATTGTTTCTTTTCTTCTTCACTTAATAATTTACCAGTCTTTTTAAAATATTTATTAGGTTGGGCTAAAGTACTAAAAATGGATTGTTGCTTCGCTGTATCATTGTTAGCTATAGCTGATTTAGCTGCATCTATTAAAGCTTTTACCTCATTTAAATCCGCGTCATCAGCTAATTCATAAACATCATAGTCCAACATATCAGCGAGTTTATCTTTATAATCTGCAGTTACTATTTCTAATGCTTTAGGATTTGATACATAAACCTCTGACGCTGAATGTCCCGGAAAGAAATGGTTTGTTATTTGACTTCCTGGTTTATACCAAGATACATATGGAGTTAAGGCCTCTTTAGCATCTTTTTCTAGGCTATTACAAGCATCGTTAGATATTTTTTCTATGCCTTTCTGCAATTCTTGAGCAGACAGTTCATCTAGTAAACCGTTGCTTCTCATTTTAGCAATTAACTCTATATTAAGAGCTGCCCTGGTTCTTATATCATTGACTATTGCGGCTTTTATTTGGTCACCGCAACCGCTCATGATTAGACAGCATATCATTAATAGCATAGCTAATAATATTCTTTTCCTCATGCCTTATCTCTCCCGAAAATTTTTGTCGTATTATAAATTCATAAAAAAGCATAAAAAATAGCTACACTTGTCATGTGGTTGTAGCAAAATATTGATTTCTATTTAATTAACTAGTTTATGATAGCTTTGACTATAGTTAAGATTATATTAGCAATTAATGCTTTAAGATAATCCATGTACCCTAATATTAACATTAATATAATGACACTAATTACATAAGTTTTTATTCTTTTAATTAAGTAAATTCTTAATGCCGATTTTCCAGTATTTATGGTATTAGCTTCTTCTACTGCGCTTACCGCATCACGTGAAACTGTCCTTAAATGTTTACTTCTGGAGCCATCCCATCTTAATGCTTGAACACGTTCTCTAACAACAGGTATTACAATATAAGCAATATCTATAGCCGTTATTAGTGTCATTATTACAGCTATACCGTAAGCAATTATACCTAATAAAAGTGAGACAATACCTTGGATTAAAAAGGTAGCCTCACCTATATCAGCAAAGTCAACATTATAAGGAGTATTCAACTGATTCCTTATTTGTTCTTTTATTTCAGCAAGATTCATACCTCACACCTTATAGTTATTATTTACTTCCAAGGGATGCTAGGGCATCAAGTATACCGCTTACTACGTTGATAGCAATGTTGACTATCAATTGGATATTTCCAGTTAGCAGTATGTAGATAACTATTGCTATTAAAATGAATGCCATAACCCTCTTCTTGAAGTACACAAGGTATGGATTTTGCCCAGTTTCTATTGCACAATGCTGTACTACGTATTGAGCTTCATCGGTTACCCAACGTAATTTAACCTCACCAGTCTTTGTTGTTTTAACCATTAAACCTGCGCCGGACTGCTTCATTTCTTCGCACTTATTTCTAAATATTGGCATTGTTATATAGCACAAGTCTAAGGCTGTAAATAAACTCATTCCTATTACTACACCATACGCTAACACACCAATTATTAAGTTTACTACCGGTCTAATTCCACTGAGCATTACTCCTGCTCCCTTAGTATCTGCTTCTACATTGAAGTTATTACTCATTTCATGTACTTTATATCTAATGCTTTCTTTATCGTATATTTGCTTTCCTAGTTCAACTAATCTATTATAACCTTCTTCAGTTACTGTTATTGGTAGAGTACTTCCATCCTTAGTCTTAACAGTTATTGTTTTAGTGCCTCCATTCTTATAATTGTCGTAAATCTTCTGCACATCATCTGAAAGAGTTACCCCGCCAGCACCGTCTGGTCTGCATACGTATCCTATATATTCACCCACTCTAGCAGGGTCATATTTCTCTTGGAAGATATCTTGTGCATATACTATTGAAGTTATTCCAAGTATCATCATTACTGCTATCATTAAAGATGTCAATATTTTTAATTTACTCATACTAATCATCCCTTCTTTAAAAATTCTAAACTGCCTAGAATGCTTTCAAGTTTACCTGTATATATTAAAGGAAATAGTATTACCACGATTCCAACTAGAATGTTTAAAATTTTTGTTACTGTATAAACAAATTGTTCCCATTCTCCGCCTGTGTTAAATTTCAACTTGAATATCTTTCTAGGCACAAAGCCTATTTTAAATTTTGAGAAGCAGAACAATCTAATTTTACCTGATGTGAGCATATCTGAAAATAGGTGACTTAACCATCCTAATGAAAACCCTACCATTATAATGTTTAATACTTCTTTGTTTATGATTGATATATAACCCAATTCATATAACTTATTAGGTAAAAAGTAGGATAATACCGTTGCACAGATTGCTATATCTAAACTATGTGTTTGCCAGCTTCTATGTTCGCCCCCAGTAATATGTATCATCTTATTTATTATCCAGCTTGGCACTGTCTTATTCTTGACATTCTGCCATGCATGGTCGTAATCAGGGAATTCCGCACCTACCTTCGCGATAGGTATTACTATCATTAATGCTAAATAATAATTTATTTCAGTTAATCCTTTCATATAAATGATTATTGTGCCTGCTAGCGCCCAGAATACGGCGAACTGCCGATGTGTCATATACGTCATAGCAGTTCCTCCTATTATGTCAAGCTACTAATCTGCATTATCCTTACGCCTTCTGGGATTTCTTCGACAGGTTTATCATCTTTCTCAAACTCCGATAACCCCTCAAATTCAGCTGCCAAAGATCCATTTATTTCTACTCTTAGCTTTACATATTTACCAAAACTACCATCTTTTCTTAACTTAGTCCTAAGTTCAGGTGTTATAGTACATCTACCAATAAGGGTTACCTTTTCCCCACGCCTTAGAGACTTCTTGATGCTCTCCCTTTCTGCCGCTAAGACTCTTCTTACTATATCTTCAGATAAACCGCATATGTCCATAATGTCTTGTATTCTCTCTTTAACAGTCATCATTCTCACTAGCACTCCTTTTAATTAAAAGTTTACCATCTTCCTACTTATTGCATAATGAGACTCGTCTATCTGTTTTACTGAATATTGAGCCATTTCCTCTGTATAAATTGCCTTTTGAAATCTTGATATATGAGACTTAGGTACTTCTACAATTACTTTTTCTACCGACTCATCTCCAAATATCACGTCTAATACTTTCATATCTTCATGTAATCTTGACCTAAAAGCTGCGTCAAGTTTCAATTCTTGTAGTTCTTCCATTCTTCTTTGTTTATTTCTACGTTCTATACGATTTTTATTCTTTAATACAGAAATAATTTGGCTCATTATAGGCCTCCTCCAATGCTGCTTATAGCACCGGTTACAATATCACCTATCATAAAACCGAACTGTGTTAGTACTCCAGTTACTGCTAATGTTATTAGTATTGGTACTGCTATTAATATTACTATCATATCTTTAGCATAAACCTTCAAAGGACTTACTGGCTTTCCATCAGGCCCTAAAGTAGTTTCAGCTGCTACAGCGTTTAATGCGGCATTAGACACAAACTGTATTTTACCAAGTAAACCTGGCATACCATGTTGACCTTGACCCATTGCACCATAACCACCATACATTCCGCCATAGCCTCCTAAACCGTATCTGCCGTATCCACCATAGCCTCCATAACCACCAAAACCTGTACCAAAGCCCGTACCTAAACCAGAACCAAATCCTCCAAAGCCTCCCATCATTCCCTGACCAGGCATTCCGCCTGCTCCTGCTTGAGGATTTCCTACATGCCCGTTAGCTAAGAAACTTCTGAAGATTGGCACTCCTATATATAACAGGTCTAGAGCGCATCTTAAAGAAAGTCCAACTGTCAGAGCATAGCAAATTAGCTGGACTACAAAGCTTACAGCCTTATGCAGTCCCGACGCAGTTTTAGCTACAGCAGGACTTACCTCACTCATATCAGCCGTTTTGCCTAAGTCCTCTATTATTTGCTGGCTTCTCGTCGTAGTATCCTGCTTGTTTGCATTTATTATATCAGTTAAAGACGTACCTGTATTTTCATTAGTATTATCTGTATCATCTGCCAGCACAGGCATTACAAATAAGCATATCAGCATAAAAGTTAATATTATTATAGGTATTATCCTTTTCATATTGCCTATCCCCTCTCTTACTTATTTTCAAACAACTTCCTTTCAAATTTCATTGTTACTGCTTTTTCTAAAATAAGCATAAAAATAAGCTATCTTTCTTTGTTAAGAAAGAATAGCTTCAATTTAATTAGTTTATCTTACATATTTTCTTTGGATATACTACCAAATATTTTGAATGATAAAATCATATATAAGAAGTCTAAAAACTGATTCGAAAAATTAACTCATATTTCAGTTGTCACAGTTGTTTCATTTAATGTTTGTGAACTACCACCGCTTATAGAAGCGGATGGCTTCTTGGTCAAGGCAACTACCGTTACCAGATTACCCAAGCTCTAAAGGTCGTTCCGACCTCGAATGATTACCAGCTATATAGCCAGTTTTAATAGGTTTTTACTTGCATTTACATCCCTATCATGATGTGCTCCGCACTCTGGACAAGTCCATTCTCTCAATGCTAAATTCTTTACTTCTACATTTTTATATCCACATTCACTACATATTTGACTTGATGCATAATTTTGTGGTGCTATTATTATTTCTCTACCATACCAGTTAGCTTTGTATTCTAACATCTTTCTAAATTCTGACCATGAAACTTCACTTATTGCTTTTGCTAAATGTTTGTTTTGTTGCATATTTTTCACTTTCAAATCCTCTAAAACTATCACTTGGTTTTCGTGTATAATTTTAGAAGATAACTTATGAAGAAAGTCTTTTCTTTGATTTGATATCTTTTCGTGTAGTTTTGCAAGTTTTTGCCTTGTTCTTTCATAGTTTTTGCTTTGCTTTTGCTTTCTTGATAATGATTTTTGTATCAATTTAATTCTTTTTTCTGTTTTTCTTAACCATTTTGGATTTTCTATCTTTGTTCCATCAGATAAAATAGCAAATTCTTTAATGCCTAAATCTATACCTATTTTTCTATCTATTTTAGGTAATTCTTTAATTTCTTCTTCTACAAGTATAGAAGCATAATATT
>LFRM01240477.1_pt1 | contig 27030 bp, 33 predicted proteins | sample 618341 | NCBI WGS metagenome assembly LFRM01 (sample SAMN03654438, study PRJNA283298) | anaerobic digester metagenome | isolation source: pool of bioreactors CSTR01a, CSTR02a, and CSTR03a thermophilic anaerobic... | place: Denmark: Kgs. Lyngby | collected 2014-05-21 | reverse complement strand
AGTTGAGCTTCAAAATTTAGAAAGTCAATGCCATCTCCTAAAACCTTTAAAATCTTCTCAGTTACCGAAAGGACTTTTGCTTCTACTAAGCGAACTACATCCATGAGGAACCTCTGCCTCCTTTTGGGGGTATTCATCTCGATGTGAGGTTCCTCTTCGCTTTATTAAAAGATTATCCTTCCAAAAACCTAAAGTAATTTTACACTAACCTAATTTTCCCTTTCCCGGCCCCAGCTTCTTAAGGCGCGGCAGCTCCGTCGCCGAGCTCCACAACGGCAATACATTCCAGTGCAACTCCTGCTGCATTGCTGACAATTTCCGCTATCTGCAGAAACTGCCGCTCACTTAGCCTATCCTTTTGCACCACAATATTCACGCTGCCGTCCTGGAGAAAAAAGACAGCCTCCCCGTATCCCTGGGCTTTAAGCATATTTTCCAGCATTAATTCCTTTTCCATCAGATCCACCAGGTCAAACAGCTTGGCTTCCGCTTCATTCTTCCCTTCCGCGCTGATATTGGGATCGGCAACCATCTCCCGGAGTATTTCCATTTCACTTGCCCGGACACTGTTCCGCTCCATCCTGTAGCCTGCAAGAAAATCCTCATAACTATCCCCTGTTTCTTCTCCGGGGTCGGAAGTCACCGCCTCCCACGGTTCTTCTTTATCCCCGCTATTTTGCGGCACATCGTTCCCGTCGTTTTGAAAACTGCTGAAATCAAACCGGTTCGCTTGCAGGTTTCTCAGGTAAAAAATGCCGACCACGGCGATTAGCAGCACCAAAATCGTTGTCATCTTCCTGACAGCTTCATTTTCCATACTATCCTCCCCTAAAAATGTTATTCCATGGGCAGTACCTTGACACGATGGGCGGGCAGATTGAGGGCAGTCCTGACGGCGCTGTCCACTTCTTCCAGCAGTCTTATGCCGCCTTCACCTTTAACTGTCACCATAACACCTGCAACCTGCGGCATTGTTGCCTTTTCGACCACAGCCTGCTGCCCGCCTCCTCCCTGCACCATAACAGTTTGTGAACGTTCTGTTTCCTCCCCTATAATCCGGGTCCCGCCGCTCCCGTCCTCTTCCTCTGTACTGCGTTTTGTATATTCAGTATCCTGCAGGTAGCTGTAAACAGGTCCGCTTTCCAAAGCGATAAAGACTCTCACATCCCTGACGCCCTTTACCGACAGCAAGCAGGCGCGCAGCTCCTCCTCCAGCTGTTCCCTATAGGCACCGGGATTGCCCGCAGCTTCTGCAATCTGCCTTTGACTTGGTGCAACCTTAGGCATTTCTTCCCTGCTGCCCGAACTCAAGTACATAAAGTAAATGCCTGCCGCCAGCAGTAGGGGTATGACCCAGACCGGGTACTTGGCCTTCTGCTGTTTGTCGCCGTTTTTCAGAGTGCTCTTTGTCAGCCGCCGCCAAAAACTTTCTGCCATCTGCCGCACCTCCTCATCTCCTTACTGCTCCTCCAGCCGTACTACCACAATCTCCCGGGAAACAGCCAGTTCTTTGGCCAGGCAGCGCTCCAGGACGGGATCACGCCTGTTCTCTTGGGCTTTTTTCTGCGGACCCTGTACTCTGATTTCAACTTCGGCCACCGGTCCCGCTTTTTCCCCTGTTTCGGGCAGCTTCTTGGCGAGAACGTTAACTTCCCGCAGCATCCCCGCCTCATCCTTATTCAGGTTTTCTTCAACTTCCAGGGTCAGACCGGTTACCTCATAGCCTTCTGCAAGCAGGATGCCGGCAATCTTATCCGCCAGCAGATCCTTATAGCGGGACACGGTCAGCTCCTGTTTCACTTGTTCAATCTCGCCCAGTATTGCAGCCGTATACTCTTCGTCATAGTAAGAGTCCGTCGCATCCGGAAAAAAAAGATGCAATGCCGGATTAGGCTGCAGCGGGTCCAGAAGACGCAAAGGCGCAAGGAGGAATAAAATTAAAATAATTCCAACTGCCATATTGACAAAAGGCTGCAGATCTTTGCGCGGAAGCAGCATTTCCAATATTGTCACAAGGATTATAAGCACGGCTATATTGCGGATCACAGCAGATAAAATATTAAGCATGGCGCACCTACCTTAACATAAAGGAAGCATTTCCGGCACCGGCAATAATGGTAATGGCCAGGTAAAATACAAGCCCGACAACGGCAACGGCGGCAAAAACAAGGGACAGGCAGTTGCCCATGGTATTCAGGGAGTCGCATAAGTCCGTCTCTCCCAACGGCTGTATCAGAGCCGCCGCCAGTTTATAAATCAAGACCAGTACCAGTATCTTAAGCAGGGGAAAAACAACAAGAAAAAATAAAATTAAAATACCGGCAATATGAACCGTATTTTTCAGTATCAGCGTCGCCCCGGCCACCGTTTCCACAGCATCTGACAGCGCCCCTCCCACTACCGGCAGCAGGTTTGTGGCAAATTTGGCGGTCCGGATCGTTACCGCGTCTCCCACCGACGAAGCCAGGCCATAAACGGATAAAAGTCCGGTAAAAACGGTCATGGACAGCCCCATCCCCCAGACGGCAAGGTTTTTCAGCAAATTTGCCATATTGCTCACTGTAATCCGCGGAGAGAAGAAATTGACTATGGATAAGACCGTAGTCAGGTAAATCAGGGGAAAAATAATGCCCCGCGTCAGGGAAGCAAAAAAATGTACGGAGAAAACAATTACCGGCCGGAAGATTGCCGCAGACGCCAGGCTTCCGAGGGAAGCCAAAAGGGCAAGCAGCAGGGGAAGTACCGCCAAAATTAAATCTACCATGGAACCAACCGTCTTTCTTCCCAGTTCCACGGCAATGCTGAAACTGTGCATGGCAATTACAATCAAAGCCAAATAAACAACAGACTGCGTCATTGCGGCAATATTCTCGTTGGCAAAGGCTTTTTCCAGGTTTTTCAGCACAGCGGCCACTACTGCAAGCAGCAGGAGTTTCCCTAAAAGGCTAAGATTAAGATAAATCTCCTGCCAGAGAAATCTCCAGAGGCCGCTTAATACTTCCCCGGGGGAGAATCCCCGGTCATCACCCCTGAACCATTGTAAAATCTTTTCAAGGGACAGCTCCGGTATGTATTCTCCCGCTTCCCGCTGCAACTCTTCCCAAAAAGTTTCCATTTCACTTAAATCAAGCTGCTGCAGTTGTTCTGCGGCAAGATTGCTTTCGTTTTCGGCAGCCGCCTTTTCTGCTCTGATTAAAAAAAGTAAAAGCACGATCACGAGTACAAAGCATTTTTTCATAATTCACCTACGGCACAAATTTCAGGATTGTCTCCAGGACAGCCGAGAGCAGGGGCATGGACATCACAAGAATCAGCAGTTTGCCTGCAAACTCCACTTTCTGGGCAATAATACCTTCGCCCGTATCACGGCAAATCTGCGCGGCAAATTCCACCAGGTAAGCAATGCCGACTATTTTCAAAAGCAGGCCCAAATAAACAGGAGACACATCCGCCTGCGCGCTTATTTCTGTCAAATACCCGAGAACAGCCGACAAATAGAAAGTAACCCTTAAAAAAATGATAACGCCGGCCACCACGGCAACCAGGGCAGCATAAAAAGGATTATATTCTCGAAGGACGGTTGCCAGGAATGCTGCAATCAAAGCAAACGCCACAATCTGGATAATCTCCACTGGGCTTCTTCCTTTCCCTGCCTGCCCGGTAGTTAATAAAGATTAAAGATTGTTTTAATATTGGAAAACAGTTCATTAATAAGCTGAATAACCATTAACAAAACCACAACCACGCCACCCAGAGTCAGCATTTGCGCCTGCTCCTCTTTACCGGCCTGCTTCAAAACAATATTCAGTACGGAGATAAATATTCCGATACCGGCTATCCGGAAAATCAGATCAATGTTAAAACCGCTCATTTAAACTCTCCTTTGCAGCAGTCTGAAAGGTTAGAGCAGCAGGATGACCATAGCCGTCCCCGATAGGACTCCCAGGTACCGCCACATTTTTTCACCCCTGGCATACCTTTCCTCCGCATCCCGGGAGAAGGATGTCAATTGCTCCTCTACGGCGGTAAATTGTTTGAGCTGGTCTTCTCTGCCCAAACCGCCCAGTCCCGCTGCCGTGCGGGTCAGAACTGCCCAGTCCCTCTCCGTCAAATCAAAATCTTTTCTTTGTTCCGCGGCGGCTTTCATCCAGGCTGCCTCAGCTCCGGCGCTGTCTGCATCCCGGAGATTGCGGCAGACTGCTGTAAAAAACTCCTTAACTTCCCTGCTTTCCAGCATGTCAGCCACTTGGCGGAAGGCCCGTGGAAGCGGTGTCACAGTGTAGCCGACTTCCGCCGCCAAAAGCCGTAATGCCAGCCTGAATTCTTGCAGCTGCCTGACACGCGCTCGCAGCCTGGCAATTTGCAAGTTGCTCCACAACATTGAAGCAAGCAGTATAAAAAATGCCCCCAACCCCTTAACCAGCATCCGGCTCTTCCTCCGTAAACAGCATTTTTTGCATAAATTCTCCGGCGTAAACTTTTTCCACGGTACCGGGCCCCTGGCGTCTTGAAAGCACTATAAGCCGTTCAAAGAAGTTGTTTCTCAATAGATATGCCAGACTGGGACGACGTATGAGTTCCCGGACATTTTGCCCGTGGGCCGTTGCCAGTACACTTGCCCCCGTATTAATCACTTCTTCCACCGCCCGGGCATCTTCCGCCCTCCCCAGTTCATCCGTCACCACCACCTGCGGCGACATGGACCTGACAAGCATCATCATCCCCAAAGCCTTGGGACAGCCGTCCAGAACATCACTGCGCATTCCCACATCAAGCTGCGGTTCCCCCCGGTAGCAGCCGGCAATTTCCGAACGTTCATCCACTATTCCCACCTTGCAGCCCGGCCTCCCGCGCCCCGGGTCTCCGTCGGACAAAAGACGCGCCAGGTCCCGCACCATTGTAGTTTTCCCGGCTTGCGGAGCTGAAACCAAAAGCGTATGGCGGACTCTTTTTTCCTGAAAACAATAAACATGTGGCAGAAGCGGCTCTGCTGCTCCCTTTATTTCCCTGGCAATCCGGATGGCAATGCCGCTTATTTCCCGCAGAAGCCTGACCTCCCCGCCCTCTCCGATTACCCGCCCGGCAAACCCGGCCCTGTGTCCTCCGGGAAGAGAAAGATAACCCCGTCTAAGCTCTTCATCCCGGGCATAGAGAGAAAAATCCGTCATTACAAGTAAAATATCATGCAAATCCTTGACGGTAACCCGGTAGGCATCACGGGGGCTTTCCGCGATCCCCCGCGGGCCCGCAAACTTTTCCTCGCTTCCCGCCTGCAGAATTAAAGGTTGTCCCGCCCGCAGCCTGATTTCCTCCAGCTTTTCTGCCACCTGTTCAGGCAGCCCGCTCAGGCATTCACGCAGGTACCCCGGCAGCAGGGGCAGAATCTGCGCCTGCCATTTCTTTTCTTCCATTTTATTCACCACTACATACTTATGGGGACATGCCGTACTTTATGCCTGTAATCAAAAAGGGCAAAAGGCAAAAAAAAAAGCCTCACCCAAGTGAGGCTTAAAGTCCGCCTAGATCTCTCCGTTTTCCTTTTCTTCCGCCTTGTATTCGCCCAAATCCTCAAAGTCTTCATTGTCATTGACAAAAACCACGTGTTCGCAGTTGGGACAAAGTATTTCTACCACATCATCGTCTTCCAGCATGTCATCGTCAATATACACAATTTCATGGCATTCGGGGCATTCTACGGAAAACATCTCGTCGTCTTCCCGGTCATCGTAGTATTCTTCCGGTTCCCCGTCATCGTAAAAATCATCCTCAAGATCATTTAAATCCTGGTCAATTGCCTCTGCATAATCTGTCAAATCATCATAATCGTCCCTCAGCCGGCCGATTGCTTCAGCCATTTCAGCAAGCACATCAATTATTGCCCTGAAAAGTTTGCTTTCCCTTTTCTCTTCGTCAAGGCCAAGTCCTTCGGCCAGTCCCTTAAGATACGCTACACGGGAATTGAGATCGTTCATGGGTTAAAACCCTCCTTAAGTAATTTAAATGCTAAACCCTTTCGATGTATTCACCCGTCCGGGTGTCGATACGCAGGACATCCCCTGTATTAATAAAGAACGGCACCTGGACTATAAGGCCTGTTTCCATTTTTGCCGGCTTTGAGCCGCCGGAAGCGGTATCTCCCCTGACTCCAGGCTCTGTCTCGGCAACCACCAGTTCTACAAAGTTGGGCATTTCCACACCGATAATCTTGTCCTGATAGAAAAGCACGGTTATATTCATATTTTCCTTTAGATATTTGATATTATCACCAAGCTGCTCCCTTGTAAGGGAGAACTGTTCGAACGTCTCATTATCCATGACAAAATAATCGTCTCCGGAATTATACAGGTACTGCATTTCTCTTCTGTCTAAAATAGCCCGCTCCACCTTTTCCCCTGCTCTAAAGGTCCTTTCCGTGGTTGCCCCGGTACGGATATTTTTCAGCTTTGTCCGTACAAAGGCCGCACCTTTTCCCGGTTTAACATGCAGAAATTCTACAATCATATAAACTTCTCCGTCCAGTTCAATGGTTAGTCCGGTATGAAAATCGCTTGTTGTAATCATTATGACCCCTCCATTTTACAGACATAGTAATTCTTTTGAACCGGCAGTCAGGTTGCAAATCCCGTCATCAGTGATCACTACCAGGTCTTCTATGCGGACACCGAATTCCTGTTGCAGGTAAACACCCGGTTCCACAGTGACCACCATACCGGACTGCAGCATGTCATCCGAAAGGGGTGAAAGGCGGGGTTCTTCATGAACTTCCCTTCCGACACCGTGTCCCAGCCCGTGGCCGAAATATTCCGCCAGTCCATATTCCTTTAGCACATCACGGGCCAAAGAATCGGCCTGCCGGCCGCTTATCCCGGGCTGCAAATAAGCAAGGGCGGTTTTTTGCGCTGCTAGCACTGCCTCATAGACAGTGCGCTGCCTGGCCGTTACCTTCCCGACAAAAACAGTTCTCGTCATGTCGGAGCAGTAGCCGTCCACAATACAGCCGAAATCCAAAACCACCGCCTCCCCTTCTGCAATAACCTTGTCGGAAGCGGTACCGTGGGGCATTGCGGAACGGTAGCCGGAAGCAACTATGATCGGAAAGGCAAGGCCTTCGGCAGACTGCCTGCGCATAAAAAATTCCAATTCCAAAGCCAAATCCCTTTCCCTGACCCCGGGCTTTATTAGCGGCAGGATATGTACAAAAGCCTGGTCGGCAAGTGCTGCGGCAGCTTTAATGGCTCTGATTTCCTGTGCACTTTTAATCTGCCTGAGGCATCTGAGCGGTGAGATAATTGCTTTCAGTTGTGTTTTCCCAAAAGCCTGTGCTAATTTTCCGTACGTATCCACTGTAAGGTGATCAGACTCTACAGCCAGGGCAGGGACATCGCCCAAAGTTTTTGCCGCCTTTTCCCAGATATCGCCTGCCGCATCGACAACTGTAAAACCTGCAGCCTGCTGACCCGCCTGCTCGAGATAACGAAAATCGGTAAGCAGGTAAGCTTGCTTTTCCGTAATCAGCAGAACGCCCGCTGTACCGGTAAAACCGCTTAGGTAAGCGACATTTACCGGATTAGTCACCAGAATCGCCGGCAGGTTTTCGTTCTTCAGGTGCTGCCGCAGCGCCTCCAATCTTTCCATAAACATTCCTCCGCGGCAGCCGCGACTGCCTGTATTTTATCACTTTATATTTCTCCCAGGCGGCAAAAAATCCTTCTGTCTGAAAAAAAGGAGAATTATCCCCTGCGCAAAAGCTCCATTATCTCCTCACTGACCATTAAGGGTGATTTGTCAGTGGTATCAATCTTTACATGGGCTGTTTCCCGGTATCCTTCCAGCCGTTTCTCATAAAGGGTGGAAAAATCCTGCTCCTTAAGCAGCGGCCTGTCAACGTCGCCTGTCAGCCGCTGCCGCAGTTCATCGAAACTGGCATCCAGCCAGATAACAAAACTGTTTTCGGCAAGCAGCTTTCTGTTTTCCCGGGCAAGCAGACTGCCGCCGCCGGTGGAAATCACAAGTCCTTTTTTACGACATAAACGGGCAATAACTTCCTTTTCCCGGCGGCGAAAATATTCCTCTCCCTGCGCAGCAAAAATTTCACTGATTTTTGCCTTTTCTTCTTTTTCAATCAACTTGTCCGTGTCTATAAAACGGCGATTGAGAGAAGCTGCCAGCAGTTTCCCCGTTTCCGTCTTTCCTGTTCCCATAAAACCGATTAAAACCAGATTTTTGCCGCTAATTGCCTTCAATTCCCCGATGCCTCCCGTTAAACACTCTCCGTCTGTTCTTCAGTATACACAAACTTGCGTCCCGTATACAAATCAATTTCCATTGTCCGGTTATATGTAGGATGGGCGTTGCTTTCCACAATTATCAGACGGGTGCCGTTGACTGACACGCCGATCTTGGCCTGGCGGCGGGTGATGGCGGCAGAAAGCCCGTCAATTATTTTAACAAGGCGCCACATGGGAAGCAAATAGCGGGGGAAATCATCAGGCAGTTCATCCTGCTTATGATGGTGGTAGCGTATCAGGGTAACCACATCGTCGGGCCGTCCGTAGCTGTGCCGGACAATCTCCGCGCTGCGTTCGGCATGCTTTTTGCTGTCCTCAAAAACTTTATCCGGGTCTACAATCTGGCCGATTTTCAGTAAAGGCTGTGATTTGCCCACATCATGGAAAATCAACGCTTGTACCAGGATATCTTTATCAATGCCCGGCAGCGCCATAATGCCCTTATCGTTTAAGTCGGCCGTTACTTTAAGGGCGTTGACAACATGAACATACCCGCCGTCATTGATAATTTCCGTTATTTCTATCAACCCTTCATCCGGTAGGAAAATATCCCTGTATTCCGGGGTGTTTTTTAATTTATACTCCACCCGGGAATTGGGCAGAGTGAGGGCAAAGGCCTTGTCCAGCTCCTCTGTTGTTTTTAGCAGTTGCCTCTGAATTGCCTTCCTCTGGCTGATGTCGGTAAAAGTCTGAATAACGCCAATAAGTGCGCTGTCATAAGAAACGGGAACGGTATTGGTAAGAAAAACCCGGCCCTTTTCGTCTTCTACCTCCACATTGATCAGCGCTTCGCCCTTTTCCAAGACCTCGCCGATGGGCTGGTTATAGCCGAAAAACAGCCTGTAATCCCTGCCAAGAATTTCTTCGGCCATTAAGTCGAAGAACTGCAGTGCAGCAGGATTTACTTCCTGGATGCGGAATTCCCTGTCCACCACCAGCAGCCCTTCTCGCATGGTTTCCAGTATCAGGGAAGCCTGCCTGAATTTTGACAATTCACCTGACGTGTAGTTTAAAATTGTGTCCAAATTGAGATAACCGACCGGTTTCTCTTCCTGTACCACGGGCATCTGTGTGAGTTTCAGCCGCGTCAGCGTTTCAGCCACGGCAGCCAGAGGAGTCTCAGGTTCTGCAGTATACAGTTTATCCCGCGGTGTCATCAATTCCCCCGCCGTGCTGTCCAGCCTGCCTTCAGCCACTGCCCGGCGCAAATCGTAACCGGACATCAGCCCAAGCAGCCTGCCGTCTTTATCGGTAATCAAAACATGGGAAGTTTTCCCGGCCAACATAGCCTGAGCCACTTCCGGCATTGTAGCTTCCGGCCCCACAGCGGGAACATCCTTGACCATAATATCTCCTGCTTGCAATGGCCAGCCCTCCAAAAAAAATATTGTTGTAGTATTGCCAAGCCACTTCTTTTTATTCAATTCGACATCCTTTTTCCACAACCTTCCTGAAAGCAGAAGAAAAACAAAATTACGGCGGCTTTTCAGAAATTCTAACCCGGCCGGTTACCGGAGTAACAATGATATAGCGTTTTCTGCCGGCTTTATCGCGCAAAGCGACATGGCCTCCCCTGTTTGGCGCTCCCGTATAGCGGAAATAAAGGGTCGGGCGGCGGCTTTCGCCGTCCAGGGGAAAATTATTGGCGGCAAAGCATATCCCCTCCGGCAAAGTTGAATAGCTCGAACCGGATGGCAGATCCAGCCGGTAGCGTCCTCCGAACTCATAAAAGGTCAGTGTACAGGTCTGCCCGCAGCCGATGGCGGCGGCTCTCGCCTCCCGCATGTCTGAAGCCAGTTTTCGAGCGGCTGTCTCCAGCGGCCACCTTCCCATGTTCACCAGCGGCCGTGCCAGAACGGCAAGCACTCCCAAAAGCAGCACCACAAAAACCAATTCTATAAGTGTAAAGCCTTTTTTGCCCATCCTTACCTCCGCGGTCTCTTTTCCAGCCATTCCAGGTCAAAAGTCGGCTGCAGCCGCAAAAGGGCGGACGGCAGATAAAAAATATTGTCCAGCACTGCCGCATCGCAATAGTTCACAGTTGCATCAACCAGTACAATGGAGGGTGCCACCAGGCAGCCGGAAAATACAAGCGGCCTTTCTCCGCCGTTTGCAATCCTGCCTGAACTTGCTACAAACAAACTGCCTTCCCATTCATTGCCGCTGCCGCACAGCAGCACGTCGCCGTTTGCTACAACTGCCAGCCTGCTGCCGTTAACCCAGTTGCCGATGACAACATTGCCCAGGACTACCAGCAGACCGGCAAGGGGTGCCTGCGGCATTATCTCCGTGTCACCCGCCGCTATAGCCGGCCCTGACTCAAGTGACTCCACCAGGCAGCAGCCGTCATCCGCCGCAATTTCCGTCCAGCCGGAAAGCAAAGCCTCCAGAGCAAGCCCGGCAAAATCTATTCGTGTATTGTAAGGTCGGCCGTCGCTGCAAAGACAGCCGCTGCAGGTATAACTGCCTCCCGGGTCAACTTCCACCCGCAAAGCACGCAGATCGCCATGGACAGAATTATGGCCGCCGGCAAAGACAACTTCATCGGCGCTTATGTGACCGGTTACTTTTGCCTCCTGCAGCTTTACAGCCCCGCCGGTTAAGGCCTGCCTGCCCAGGGGACGCAGATAGGCCAGCACCTCCAGCACCTTTATCCGGTTTCCCGCGCTGCCGGTTGCCGTAATTCGCAGCACCTGTCCCTCCTCCCGTTCCGCCCGTACTGCAAAGGACGGTTCTCCCGGGTGTTCAAAGCTCCATCCTTCCTTCCCCAAATCACGGCACAGCGGCCCCAGGACGGCGGCAGCCGTTTCAATACCTGCTTCAGCCGCGTAATGAGCCTGCTCTGCCGCTAAAAGATAACCGCCGATACGCAGGTCGGAAAATGCCGTTTGCAAAAGCGCTCCTCCCAAGAGAAAAAAAAGGAGTGCCGCAAGTAAAAGCCAGATTAGAGCCGCTCCCCGTTCCCCTTTCATGGAATGTCCTCCGTGATATTTCTAACCAGTACTCCGCTTTGAAAAGAACAAGTCTGCCCTTTTTCCGCCGTTTTCAGGCAGATGGTCAGCATTTCGCCGGCTGCCAGTTCTCCCGCAGGGTAGCAGGCAAAATCTGCGATACAGCCGGCAATTGGTACTGCGGCTCCTTCCGGGAGTGCCAGCAGCAGGCTGCTGCCGCTTTTATATATGCGGTATTTCATTAGCCTGCCGTTACTCTTCTTGTAATAGGTCAGTCTGCCTGCTGAGGGATCTGAAATTACGCGGCAGGCATATGTCAGTTCATGGACAATTTCCTCCATGGCAATGCGCCCGTGCTGCAGTGCATCTGTTTTACCGGCAGCTGCATGCCAATTTGTTCCGGCAGGTTCCAGTATAACTGCCAGCAGAGACACGAGCGTCACAAGCAGAAAAGCCGCCACCAGCAATTCTACCAGTGTAAAGCCTTTATTATCCATCCTTTACCTCCGGACCTGCCGGCTTACCAGGCTTATTTCCGCAGCATATTCTTCTATAAAAACCGTAACCCGGATTTCCCTGAGAGGCGGCATGCCTTCCCCGGCCGCAACTTCCTTTACGGCAACTTCCCTGGCAAAGCCCGCGAAACCCTCTACAGGCTGCTTCCCGGAAGGGACAGGATGATAAAAACCCTTTTCTTTAACCTCCTCAAGGCCTTCCCGGGCTAAATAAAGAGCAACCGTTTTCTTTTCCGAAAGGGAAAGCGCCTTCAGGCCGGCAGCCATTACCCCGAAAAAAACGGGAACAAGCAGTAGAAGCAGCGCCAGCGCAAGCAGCAGTTCTATTAATAAAAAACCTGCAGTTTTTTTCTTGTCCATAACGACAGACCCCATTCAGTGGCAGACGGTGCTTTTACGAGCCGTCAGCCCTCAACTGCGCAGCAACCTTTCCAGTTCACTGCGGTTTGCAGCGCGTTTCAAGGCTTCTTCCCTGCTAATGGCGCCCTGCAGGCAGAGATCGGAAAGCGCCTTGTCCATCGTCTGCATGCCAAAACTGCGGCCGGTTTTCATAGCGGTATAGAGCTGGGAAACCTGGCCTTCCCGTATCATTTCGCTGACAGCAGCCGTATTGATAAGCACCTCAACTGCAGCCACCCTGCCGCCGCCGTCCGCCCGCGGCACCAATTGCTGGGAAATTACTGCCTTCAAGCAATCTGCCAGCTGCAGCCGGACATATTTTTGCAGGGAATCAGGATAAATGCCGGCAAGACGGTGGATTGTGGCCGGCACTGTCCGGGTATGCATTGCCGAAAAAACAAGATGTCCGGTCTCCGCCGCCTTGAGAGCCGCCGAAATGCTTTCCCTGCTCTCCAGCTCACTTATTAAAACAACATCGGGATCATGGCGCAGCAAATGCTGCAGGGCGGCAGCAAAAGAATGAGTATCGCTGCCCACCTCACGCTGCCGGACTATTGATTTTTTGTGTTTATGCAGAAACTCGACAGGGCTTTCAACGGTAACAATATTAACGGCCCGTTCTTCGTTAACCTGGTTAATGAGAGAAGCCAAAGTAGTGCTTTTTCCGCTGCCCGCAGGCCCCGTCACCAGCACCAGCCCGCGGGAATAACGAGCAAATTCCTGCACAATCTCAGGCAGCCCCAGTTCCTCTAAAGCCGGTACGTGCCAGGGAATTACACGCAGGACAACATCCAGAGAACCTCGCTGCAATACGGCACTGCCGCGGAAACGGCTCACACCGGGCAGAGAATAAGAAAAATTAAGTTCCTTGGTCTGCAGCAAATCTTCCTGCTGTTTTTCATCCAGGATGCCAAGCAGCATTTCCTTCACATCTTCCGGGGTCAAAACCGGCAGATTCATCTGCCGCAGCTCCCCGTGAACCCTAAGAACGGGCGGCAAGCCTACTGTCAAATGCAAATCCGATCCTTTAAGTTCCACCACTTCACGCAGTAATGAATCAATTTTCAAGCTCATTATACAACCACCCTTACTATTTCTTCCAATGACGTCCTGCCCTGCCTGACCTTGCGCAGGCCGTCCTGCCTCATTGTTATCATCCCCTCGGCAACAGCCAGTTTTTTAATTTCTGCCGCCGGATGCCTCTCAAGAGCCAGTTTTTGAATGCCGCCGCTTACAGGCAGCAGCTCGAAAACACCTGTCCGGCCCGCATATCCCGTGTAACTGCAGTGGATGCACCCGCCGCTGCGCGCCCGGTACAGCTTAATCCTCTCCTCCCTCTCCTCCAGTGGAAAATCGGGAATGGAAGATGCCGTCTGCCGGTCAAGGAAATACTCTTCCTTGCAATGCATGCAAAGAAGGCGGACCAGTCTTTGAGCCAGAATTCCCACCACGGAAGAAGCAATCAGATACGGTTCCACCCCCATATCCGTGAGGCGGCTGATGGCACCCGCCGCATCATTGGTATGCAGCGTGGCAAAAACAAGATGTCCGGTCAAAGCGGACTCAATGGCAATCCTTGCCGTTTCCCGGTCACGGATTTCCCCTACCATAATGACATCGGGATCGTTGCGCAAAATAGCCCGCAGGCCGGAAGCAAAGGTCAGCCCTGCTTTCGGGTTAACCTGCATCTGGTTGATTCCTTCCATGCGGTATTCCACCGGATCTTCCACGGTGATAATGTTCTTGGCCGTATTGTCTACATGTGCCAGGCTGGCGTAAAGCGTTGTGGTCTTTCCGCTGCCTGTCGGACCGGTGACAGGGATAAAACCGTAGGGAAGCTTAATCAGCTTCCTGTACGCTGCAAGAATCTGCGGGGCAAAGCCCAGCTCGGCCAAGGTAATTGGCCGGACCGTCCTTTCCAGAAGGCGTAAAGTCACCCTTTCCCCCCAGCTTGCCGGCATGGTTGCCACCCGGACATCTACCGCCCGTCCTTCTGTTCTTACCGACATCCGCCCGTCTTGGGGAATGCGGCGTTCGGCAATGTCAATGCCGGCCAGAACTTTTAACCTGGAGACAAGCGCTCCCTGCAGCCGGCGGGGCAGGCGCTGTACATCATGGAGGACGCCGTCAATGCGAAAACGGATGCGCAGGTAGTTCTCGTATGCTTCTATATGTACATCACTGGCTTTGGAGTTGACGGCCCGGGAAAGAATAGTGTCCGCCAGCTTCACCGCCGGCCTCTCGCTGTCTTCAGGCATGTAGTCCGCCGCATCTTCCTCAGATTCTTTCAAAAACAGGTCGTGGGCCGCCATCCGCTCAAGATTTATGCTTGTTTGGCTGTATCTTTTCATGGCGGCTTCCAGCTCGCTTGCGGTTACTGCCACCGCCTGGATGCTGCATCCGGTCAGCACCTGCAAATCATCAAGAGCAAGAAGGTCCTGCGGCTCCTCCATGGCTACCACCAGCTGCCCGTCTTCCGTAAATCCAATGGGCAAAGCCCGGTAACGGCGGGCCTTTTCCCAGGAAATCATGTCCATGGCAAGCGGATCAAGAGGATAATCCTGCAATGAAACAAGCGGCACGCCTGCCCGGCGGGCAACTGCCGCAGCCACATCCTCTTCACTGCAGCAGCCAAGACGAATCAGTGCCTTCTCCAGTTTTTCTCCCTTTTCCCGGCTTTCCCTCAAGGCAGTTTCCAGGTTATTTTGGGTAATCAGGCCCGCTTGCAGCAAATATTCGCCAAGCCAGGCATAACTTGTCCTTTTCACCAGAGCCGGCCTCCCCGCCATGCAAAACAATACTTTGGCTCAATTCAAAAGCATAAAAACTGCAGCCTGCACACTGGTTGCCAGGCTCTCCCCTTCACCTGCTTGCTCAACCTTTATTTCATTAATTCGCAAAGCCCTGCCGTAACCCTGCAGAAAGTCAAGGAAATTTAAAAGCCCGTCAAAACTGCCGCCAAGCGCAATCTGCAGGGGTATTTCAATGTAGCCTTCTTTTTCTTCCCGTTCACCAAAGCGCACCTGCTGCAGTTCCAGAAAAGCCAAATCCGCAGCATATTGTAAATCGGCAAGCAGCCTCTCTTCAGCCGGCTCAAGAGGCAATAACTGCTGCAATGCTCCCAGCCGGGCAGTGTACTCTTCCTCCTTCCCGGCCAGCTCTTCTGCACCGGCAAGTCTCTTCCTGACCGCCGCTAAAAGCTGCTCTTCCTGCCTTAACTGCCTGCTTGCCTCCTGATACTCCATGTATTGCAAAAAACACAAAAGAAATCCTGCAACCGCTATAAGCAGAGGAAGAAGAAACAACAAAAGCCTTTGCCTTTCCCCCATCTTACTCACCCCGCCCTCTTTACGGGTAGGTTCCTTCCGCGGAATAGACGGCAGAAAGCTCAAACTGCACCGGTTCAGAGACGCCTGCTTTTTTTGCGGAGTAGATTATCCGGACGTTGCTTATTCCTGCAATTTTTTGCAGCATCCTTGACCATTCCGCCACAAGCATATGGCTGCCGGCCTCTCCCCGCAGGGAAATGAGCCCCTCCAAGCCATCAAAAGTAATCGCAATATTCTTTATCCGGATTCTTTCCGGGAGATTGTAATCCAGGGAAGCCAATGCACCCCGCCAGTCAAAACTGCCGCCCACTGCCCGGGCAACGATCCCCTCCAGTCTTTTTGTTTCCTCCAGCAGCTTTTCCGTGCTTTCAAATTCGGAAGCTTCCCTTTCCAGGGCAACCCGCTTGCCGGCCGTCCCGGCAGCCTGAACGTAAACGCGGGTTTGCAACAGGTAAAGCCTGCAGTTAACGGCAGTAAACAAAACTACAAGCAGCAGGGAGAGAATAATTATCCTTTTTTGCCCGGATTTGCGCCGGCGTTGGGCGGCAAATTCATCCGGCAGTAGATTTATCCTTACCATTTTCCATCCTCCAGGAGGCGCAGCGCCAGCCCGCAGCTTACGGCAAACTCCGGCCTGCCTAATATGGCTTGCAATTCGTCGCTGCAGGCAACTGTTTCCAAAGAACAGGCAGTCTCGCAAGGCACTTCCAATACTTCCTCCAGCATATCCGTGAGCCCGGGTATGACGGCCCCGCGCCCGCAGAGGATAACCCTGTCAACTTTGCCGAACCCTCCCTGTTCCCTGTAATAGTCGAGAGAAATCCGGATTTGTCCTGCTGCCGCGCCAAGATAACCGTTCAAGGAACTTTCAGGAGGAGCCTCCTGTCCTGCCGGGACGGCATCGCCAAGATACTGCCGGAGATGCAGCGGCAAAGCCCGGGCAAAGCGCGGCTTGCCGTTTACCGCCACAATAATGCTGCTTTCCTCCATGGCCAAATCTGCCATAACCACTGTTCCTTCCCTCTTTCCTTCCGAAAGCAGCCGGAGAAGCGCAAGCGGCTCCGCCTCCACCGCCAAAGGACTCAACCCGCATTTTGCCAGAAGGTCAAGATTTTTTTTCAACTCCTGCTTTCTTGCGGCCGCAAGCAGCACTTCATAAACCGGGCCGCCCGCATCCTCTTCTTCTCCAAGGATAAAATAATCCATTGCCATTTCCTCTAAGGGCAGGGGTAAATACCGGTCGGCCTGCAGAGAGAGCGCCTGCCCCAATTTATCCTCGGGCACCCGGGGGAAAAAAACAATGCGCAGTAAAACATTGCGGCTAAAAGTCCCAAGGACTACCCTTTTACTTGTGAAACCGGCTTTCCGCCACAACTCCTGCAGGGCCCTGCCGACTGCCCCCGTTTCCCTGACAACACCACAGGAGACAGAAGCAAAAGGAATTTCCAGCTCGCCGGCGGCAACAGCTATACCTGCATTTTGCCGGTTTCTTCTGATCTCCACAGCCCGGATAACGCCGCTGTCCAGTTCCAGGCCAACCACAGCCCTGTTTCTTTGGATTCCCATCTCCAACTCCCCGTTTTACCTTCTTATGCTTCCTAAGACAACTGCGTAAAAACAGAAAAAAGAGGCAGGTATACGGCAATTATCATTAAACCAACCACAGCTCCCACACCAATAATCAGTAGAGGCTCAATCAGACCGGACAAACCCTTGGCCTGAGCCGCGGTTTCCGCCTCATAAAAATCGGCCACCCGCTTGAGCAGGCCCGTCAAATCCCCGCTTTCCTCGCCGACGCTAATCATTAAAGTAACAAGCGGCGGGAACAAACCGCTTTCCTTTAACGGTTTTGCAATGCTTTCACCTTCCCTGATTCGCTTTCTTGCTTCTGTTACCGCAGCGGCAAGAAGCCTGCTGCCCGCGCAGCTTCCCGCCGTTTCCAGCGCCGCAAGCACGGGAATGCCTCCGGCAAGCAGGGTGCTTAATGTCCGGGAAAAACGGGCAATGACGTTTTTTTGCATCAGGCTGCCTGCTATGGGAAGGCTGAATTTAATCCTCTCCAAAAGCCCCGGCAGCGCATTGCTTTTGAGCACGGCGCGCAAGACAGAAGCCGGCAGCAGTAGGGCGGCTAAAGAAAAATGCCAATAGCTGCGCAGGAAGCTGCTGCTGTTAATTACAAGGACTGTCATACGGGGCAGGTCCGCTTCCGGCGGGTAATAGGCCGTTAGGGCCGGCACAATAAAAAGCAGCACGGCCACAAGCAGAAAAACGGCAAAAAAGAGTACCAGCACGGGATAAAACATGGCGGAGCGGATGCTGTCCTTCAGCTTTTTCTCACTTTCAAGCTGCCGGGAAAGACGCTTCAGGATTGATTCCAGTGTACCACCCAGTTCCCCCGCCCTGACCATTTCCGCATAAACGGTTGAAAATACTTCAGGATAGACCCGCAGTGATTCGGAAAAACTGAGACCGCTTGCCACATTTGCAGCCACTCCCTTTAGCACTTTACCCAAAAAAGGATTTGCGGCCTGCTCTCCCAAAGCCTGCAAAGAGCTTGTCAGCGGGATCCCGGCTGCCAGCAAAGCAGCCAGCTGGCGGCTGAAAAAACTCAATTCTCCGGCACTTATTTTCTTTTGCGGCCGCAGGGCTTTCCAGAGCTGGAATTTTTTTATTTCCTTAATCTCCAGCAGCAGGCAGCCCGATTTGCGGAGGCGTCTTGCAGCATGCCTCACATTCTCCGCTTCCAGCTTTCCGGTAATTATCTCACCCTGCCTGCCCAGCACGGAATAGGAAAAGAACGGCATTTTTTCACCTGCATTGTCAATAGACAACATTTACCAATTATTTTCTAGAAATAATTAAATCTTCCTGCAATAAGTATACAATTTTTTAGAAAATATTGTATCTTTATACCAATTAAGGTATAATTTATTCATATTAACCCTTTAAGGAGGCGGCAAATGCAGGCTATCATGCAAAAAACAAAAGAACAGCATGGCTTTACCCTTGTGGAACTGGTAATTGCCGTCATTGTACTTGGCGCCCTGATACTAATTGCGCTGCCTGTTTATAGCAATGTCACGGCAAATGCCAAGAGGAGAACGGTTGAAGCCAACCTGAAAATTATTGACGGGGCAATTGCCGTTTACCGGGCTGCCGAGGGACTACCGTCCGAAGAAGAAAAAGAAATTGAAACAACTGATATACTTAACGGTTACCTGGAAAAATGGCCGGAAGGCCCCGATATGGCAGATTACGGGATTGAAAACGGCAAAGCTGTGGTCGATCTGCCGGATGAATCCTGGGCCGGCAGCCTAAAAGGCAAAGAGAAGATTAAGCTGGAAGACCTTAAATGGGATTAGAATTACATATTTAAAGGGCCCCCAAAGGAGCCCTTAATTTTTCGTCAATTTTTGCAGCCAGACCGCCTTGCCGGAAAGCGGCATTACATTAACAGCCACATCAGGTAATTAAAGAGTCTTTCCTCCAAAGCCTGCAGTTTGTCTTTCCCGTGTTCGGAGATATCGGGATTTATAGCCTTATAATCTTCCCAGGTGGTAAAGTACCTGCTTTCCAGGGGCCTTGACGGCTCTACCCGGTAGTCTTCTTTCCTGAATTCTTCTCCCGCTTTTTCTCCCGGATTGCTGTAGACCCCGTAATCGCGGACTGTCTCCAGCACGGCAATGTAATTGTCCAGATTCAGGTCGCTGATGGATACGGGGCCCTTATCCAGTGAGAAACGGTACTTGCCGCCGGGAGCCAGAATATCCAGCATTTTCTTGGCATAATCCACACATTCCTGTTTTGTGTGGGTTTTTAGCATTACCAGCGGGTACATGCCGACAATAATATGTTTTTTGCCCAGTTTTTCTTTAATCAGCTTCATGTCACCGTATTCAAACATTATCACCGTGTCCGTCGGCAGTTCATACAGGTAATCAAGGTAGCGCGTCCAGTCATCTTCGCAGAAGATGCTGGCATGAATGCCCATGGAGGCATATTCGTCCAACTGCCGTTTAAAAGTCGGCCAGTACAGTTTGGCAAAATCCTTCTCCCGCATGTAAGTAGGCATATGCAGCGGCATGCCTACTCCCCCGTAATTGGAAATCACATCAGGAATGCCTTTTTTCAGGACAATGGGATATAAAGCCTCACAGGCTTCCGCAACCTTTTCCGGTATCCTGCGCACATCCTTGCTGATGCCGGTAAAGCCGCGCAACTGGTCCGCCAAAAAATCAAAGGGAGTGGCGGTAAATCCGGATGATCCGGGAGGCGCACCGGGATAGTAGCCGTGTTTTTCCACCAGTTCCGCCAAAAACGGCGCCAGTTCCGCGTTGTCACCCTCATAGGCCAGGATGCTCTTGGTAAGTGAAAGGGCCATTTTAACCGGATCGCTTGGGTCAAGGGCTTTATACTGCCTGGGAATAACCCGCTCCAGCAGGCAGTCATAAGGCTTTTCAATCAGGTAGTCATAATCTTCCTCGCTCATTCCCATAACTTCAGGATGCTGGATATAACCGCTGGAGGACATGACGAAAGACTGGGATTCCAGTATCTGATAAAATGACGGGTAGCGCAGTGAGCCCCCTACAGGCAGCGTATCGGAATAGAGCAGCTCGCACATCTTCTCCGCCGCCTCCCTGATCAGTGAAGGCTTCCAGTGGGCTTCTGCAAGATCAATGCCGGCCCACTCCGCCAGCGGCTGCAGGGGCATCGTCGCCCCGACGGGCACCCGTTTGGGAATTTTGTTGTCCATTAAATCTTGAAAAATACTTGTTCTTTCCTGCTGCAGCTTCTTTGTGTCAACAGTCATTGTACTCACCTGCTTTCTTTGCTGTTATTTATTTTTCTAGTTCTACATCCTGCCTGCAAATCCTTTTGCCCTTCCGCCTCAAAGCGGCAAACAGTCCCGCCTTTTTGCATAAAAAGGCCCCTTGGGCAATCCCAAGGGGCATTCTTCTTAATTTTCCCTGGCTTCCGCCTGCAGCTTGAAGCCCACGAGTATCAAGAGCAGGCCGAGGATTAAAAGGTAGACCTCCGGGCCGCCCGTCCTGGGCAGTTCCGGCTCCACTGTTATTTCCTTCTCCTCATCCTCGCCCCCCGTCTTCGGCGGCTCCGGCTCAACATTAATTTCGCTCCGGTACCGGTTTTTAATAACCACGTACTCCGTGCCCGGGGCAACTGTTACAGTTACCGGTCCAGTCAGGCAGACATAATCCGAATCGGGATCGGGCGCCACTTCCTCTATGGTGTAGCTGCCGCCCGCCTGAAGCCCGTTTAAGACAACGGGCTTGCCGGCGCTGAAAGGAACGGGCTCCCCGCCGTTAATCCGGACATGGAAAACTTCCGACCTGTAAGGCTCCAGATCGCTTAAATCATTATTTTCCGCGTCAAGTACCTGCTTGGCTATTACAAGCCGGGCTCCTTCAGGCCTTTCTTCCCGGCCCGGGGGACCCGGGGGGCGATCCCTGTGGGCTGTAAAGACAAATTTTACGCTCACTGATTTTCCCTGGAATTCATTGCCTGTTTCCGGTCCGGGCAGATGGACGGAAATATTAAGCCTGCGGCTGTCGCCGGGCTCAAAATTCCCAAGCTCGCAGGAGGAAAAGCCGCTTATTTTTTCTTCGTAAGCCACATTACCCAGGTATGTAATTTTCATCTCGAGCCGGTCAAACAAATCGGGGCCTGCCGGGGCCTTGTCCACCCTCTCCATGCCCATCATCACATAAAAGGGCTTTTCGCCTTGATTCCTAACGGTTATCCCGGCTTCCTCCGTATCGCCGGGATACATATTTCCCGCATCAAAAAGAGGGGTTCCCGAGGAAATTATCTCCAGCCCCATTTCCGTGCCCACAACTTCCAGGGCAAAAGCGCTGCCCTGCTCAAAGGCCATGGCAAAACCGGAGGCGATCATAATAACTCCCATTATTATTGAAAGCGAACCGATTATTTTCCTTTTCACAGCCGTCCCTCCTTTTGACCCGGGAAATATGCCTTATTAAGAAAGGCTGCGGCCGGCCTTAACCGGCCGCAGACCAATTGCCTATTACTTGTCTGTCTACTGCAAGGGATTCATGCTACCCCATACTTCATCTCTTGCCCCGTGGGTAGTCTGTACTCCGTCAAATTTACCGCTTAGGACGAAGCGCTTGTCCTGGTATTCATTACCCGTACCCGGGCCGTCCAGTTCAATCCACAGGTACAGTTTTGCGGTTTGCCCCGATTCAAGTTTTCCATTATCTCCATTATAGACAAAATACTTTTTGCCGTTCTGATCATACATTTCCGTCCAGAGCCCCGCGCTATCATCATGGATATTCAGGCTGACAAGATCCGGATCGCCTTCGCTAAAGGGAACCCACTTGCCGCTCTCTTCATCAAACTGCTGCCATTCACCTGCGAATGTAGCCCTGACATAGGCGCTCTTTGTGCCGATATTACGGACATAGTAGCCGATTTTATCTTTGTCGCCGGGGTTCCACCTGACAAGCTCCATGTTCCGCACCATGACGGCGTTCAGGTCAAAAGCGTCATTATCATCCCGGTTCCAGATACTTTTTTCATAATCACTGCCGCAGGGATCGGTCACGTCAACTACCCTTACATACTGGAACCACTCGGTATTATCCGGCAGATCGAGTTCATTTAATTTGCGCGGGTACTCGCCGTTATCGGCAGTACCAACATAAACCCAAGCATAATTGTCCGGGTTGCCGCCATTGTAGTATTGGCCCACATAGACTTTCGCTTTTTCCTCAGGCCAGCCGCTCCAGGTTTCTTCGACCGCCAGGACCAGGCATTTGCCCTTTGGAATTATTTGCTCGTTGAATTTAACAATTATTTCCCCGCCCCGTCCCTTCCAGGCTTCCGGGTTCGGTTTGCTAACGTCAATACTCTCGTCTTCTTCCATATAAAAGCCAAGGCTGAAGAATTTATCGTCCAGTTTCAACACGGCGTTCGGGTCTCCTCGGCCACTCTTGACGGGCTCCCTTGTCGGTCGTGTCCCCTGGGCAAAATATACGACTTCTTCCGGCAAGATGTCCACCAGCTTCCAGCGGTCATCCAGGTCTTGCGGGTCGGAATTGATTACGCCGGCCTCGATAAGCAGGGTGCCGGCGGTAAAGGTTTGCGGCCCCGTCTTGTCGCTGTCTGTAAACCAGGCCATGGTGTAGCCCCCGACCAGGATGGCCGCCAGAATGACGCTGACAACTATGGAAGCAAGCTTGATACGCATTGGTATCACATCTTTCCTATTATTTGCCGGCGGGCATGCCGGCCGGCATGCCCGCCTTATTCAATTAGAAAAACGGGTTATTGATCTTCAGGAGGAGTTGGTAATACCTCGTCGGTAAACGGGCAGGTAAACTCGGGATATGGAGCATCATCATGCTTCTGTTTCGCCAGGACTGTCAAAATGAGATTTACGCTTGTACCCTGGTACTTGTTGTCAGCCCCTTCCGGCAGGGTAAACTTGACCCTGTAGGTTAATTTCTGATGCTTTCCAGAGCCTTCGGGATACAAATCCGCTTCGCCGAAAACAATGTGGTTAGCATGCTCATACTCATCGGGAGCATTAGGACTGAGTGTACCAGTCTCTCCAAGTGTGCCTTTGTAAATTACACCAGGCTCCCAATCAGGATTAAAAATATCATTTGCCCTCTCCACAAGCGTGACTTCAATATCCAGTACTTCAGACAGCGGGTTTGTTCCATATTCTTTTTCCGCGAGAATTGGATTATCAAGAGCTTCACCATAGATGTCTTCATAGCACAGGATGCCTATGAAATCCAGTTTCTTTGTCCCGATATTTTCAACTTCAAACTCATATTCAAAAAAATCGCCGGGGTTCAAATTCTCAATATTGACAACATCACTGTTGACAATACCCTTATCTTCAATTTTAACCAGCAGTGTCCCGGCTGTAAAAGTCTGCTCGGCTGTCTGATCCTGGTCCGTAAACCAGGCCATGGTGGCGCCGCCGATCAGCAGGGCAGCGAGAGCAATGACAACCATACTCAAAAAGATTTTTCTTTTCATTTCCTTCCCTCCGTGGAGATATATTTTTAACCCCTCGGCAACCCAGCCGTCTTCCTGAGACCCGTTGGCTTTGCGTCCCTGCCTCGCGGCAGGTTTGCCTTTATCAACCGACGCCGACAAGGTTTGCTTGCTTTACCGTCCTTGCAGACACCACCCCTTTTCAAAAGGTTTATATGAAACCAGCTGTATTATTTAAATAACAGTTCTTGTCACCAATAACTTGGAGCGTCGTTGGTAGCCTGGAATGCTTCCGCTTCCAGGTAAATTTCATATACCGTGCCGGCAGGCACACCGTCCGGCAACTCCGCCTGCAAGCAAATCCTGATGCTTTGCCCGGGCGGGACCGGGTCGCCTGTGTAACGCCACCAGGTTTCTCCATTCACTGTTATCAGTTCCAAGGGGCTGCCCGGCGCCGCACTCCAGGTGAGATTATAATTGCAACTGTTTCCCGGCTGCTGGGTGCCGGGGCCACGCACCCCTCCGGCATGGGCGACTATATACAAAAGATCTCCTTCTTCCCAGCTGTACTCTTTTTTTTCTGTCGGCTTGCCCTTTTGTGGATAGGTGCCGAACAAGGGTCTTACAAATTCATATTCCTCAACACGATCGTGGTCGCCCTTAAATGGAAGCAGTCCAGGCGGGACCGTTCCGTCGTTGATAGGAATGTCCTCAAGGGCTTCTCCGATAAACAGGTGAGACTCCGACATGGTATAGCCGTAGTCAAAATCATACTTCACGTAAATCTTTTCGCTATCATTCCAAACTTTTATTGCGCCCACTATGTAGTGTTGATCAGCTATTATATCTGTTACAAAAGGATTATCCTCGTCGTAGTTTCCGACAATATATTCAAAGTACATTGGTCCCCAGCTGTTCACGGGCAATTTTTCCCCCTTGCCCCAGGCAGATCCGTCATTTATCTGTGGCAGTTCCGGGATATTATGACTGGTGTCCCTGGGCTTTACCCTCAACATAAAACGCTTGGAACCGGTGTTGTGGATGAGCCAGCAAAATGTCTTGCTTTCTTTTAATCTCCATTCCGGCAACTGGCCGGGTTCCGGCTGGGTTAAATCTATGTCCAGGGGATCTATTTCAAAGTCTATCGTCCCGGCGGTCATATACAGGGGCGCAGGGCTGTCGCTGTCATGGAAAAAGGCCATGGTGGTGCCGGCAGCAACAATTACGGCAAGCAAAAAGACTGTAAATATGCTTTTTAACACTTTCAATTTCATTGCCAGACACCTTTCCTTTCTTTATCCGCTGCACCCGCTGCAAGGCTACTGCTGCCGGCCTTCTGAGGCAGCCTGGACGGCGGCTTTCTGTTCTTTTTCCAGTTCGGCAGCATAACGGAACAGGTTGCGGATTTCATAAATAATAATCAAAATCCCGGGTATGATGACCAGGGCCAGCATGCCCTGCTTGGAACGGCTGAAATTCATGAGGTAGCCGGCATAAGGTATGGTAAAGTCAACCCTGCCGATAACGTTTCCGACCGGGACCGGCGTATCGTCCACATCGTTGGCGTCGCCCCTGGTGATAAAGCTTATTTCCCCCTTTTCATCAAGCACTTCCCGGACGCGGTGGGTGGTAATATTGTTGGGATTGTTTTCAGAATGAAAGGTTATTATGTCTCCCGCGGCAATTTCCTCCGGGGGTACCGGCTTGACAAAGGCCAGGCTGCCGGCTTCAAAGGTGGGGCTCATGCTGCCGCCTATGACTATATACATCCGGTAGCCGGCGATACTGGGCGTTGTGTTAAGCACCCTGCTCTGCACCAGGGAAAAGATTATAAAGAGCATGATCAGAAGGAGGCAGGCAAACAATACATTGCCGATAAAGGCTGCAATCTTTTTTAGAATGTGCGGTGATTTTTTACGGGCACTGGGCATATTCTTCTTCCTTTCCGCAGGACAGGGAATTATTCCATGCTTTCCTGTCGTTCATTTTCGCCTGCAGGATCGCTTCCTCCGGGTACGTCACTGTCAACTGTTTCGGGCTCCGCCTCTTCCGGCTGCCCGCCCTGGGAGGATGCACCGCCGGGCACTTCTCCAGTGGAGTTTGTGCCGCCGTCGCCGTCTGCCTCCCCGTCGACGGGGTCTACGCCGGGATCGCCCTGTTCATTATCATTATCATCGCCGGCGGTGTCTCCGGTGCCGGAAGGATCCCCCGGCATGCCTGGTTCGCCGGCTTCACCGGCTTCTTCACCCGGTTCTTCCTCCCCAGGTTCGCCAGCCTCATCAGGACCGGCAGGGTCTTCGGTTCCCGCCGGGTCCCCGTTGCCGGCAGGGCTGCCGGGCAGCTCCGGTGCGGCAGTATTATCACCCTGGCTGTTACCGGGCTCTGCGCCGTTCTGTTCAGACTGTTCGCCGCCGGAATCTTCATTGGAGGTTTCAGCTGGTTCAGCCGGTCCACTTTCACCTTCGCCGGGCTCCTCCTCCCCTTCTTTTTCCTCACCTTCATTTCCGCCTTCAGGAGCTTCCGGGGCAACAAGCTCCAGTTCAAAAAAGGCTACAACGTTTCATCGCTTGCAGATATGGCAACTATCGTGTAGATTCCCGGGGCCGCCTCAGAGGTAACAACGACCTCCCCGCCTGCACTGATGTAAATACCGGGGTACGGCCCGCCCAGTATATCCCAAATAACGACTTCCTCCGGCATAGGCCGGTCAAACTGGTCAAGCACCTCCGCCTTGTAAACAAGCAAGACTGCACTTTCCGCACCTGACCTCATCAGCGCAGGGCCTTCATTCTCCCCGGCCGCTTGGGCAGGATCGGGAGGAGCGGGCAATACAACTTTGTCCGGGCCTTCAATCTTTATCTTGCTCGGTCCGACTATGAGAACTGTGTGGGGAATTTCGGAGGTCTTGCGCTTTGAAAAATATGCCTGGGCAAAAGGCAGATTTACAATCAGGCATAGAATTGTAAAATTAATGAAAAGTGCAAAATAAAGGGCACGCCCCTTTCTGCCGGAATGCCGGTTTTGATTACCGTCCAATTTGTTCATTCTTTTCTCTCCTCCACAAAGAGCAAGCGGTCGCTACATCCTGTTGGAAATCTCTTCTTCCTTATCATCCCAGCTGCCGGCAGGCAATTGATCTGCTTTTTTTTCGTAATTAACGGCCGCACTCATCAGCATCGCCATTTCAAGGAAAATGCGGAAGTTTTTGGTCTTGCGGCCGTCAAGCCACTGAATGGTTCCCTGCCAGGTTGAATTCTCCGTAAAACGGATACGGACGAGGAAAGCAGTACCGCCCATTCGTCTTTTTCCCCTTCGCGCAGAAGCCAGTTCTTTTTTCATAAAGCATCTGCTCCCCATTATTAAAAACATTACTCCTAGGGCATTGCAGCAATTACCTCCAGCTGCTTTTATGGTAGCAGGTGCATGTCGTAAACTAATTTTTTTTGAGTCACAAATCGGTCACAAAAAAAAGAGCGTGCTTCATGCACGCTCCAGACTGTAGACAAAAATGGCCTTTAGGCAACCAAACCTAGAGGCCATTTTCTTTTCAAAC
>LFRM01071032.1_pt1 | contig 27063 bp, 17 predicted proteins | sample 618341 | NCBI WGS metagenome assembly LFRM01 (sample SAMN03654438, study PRJNA283298) | anaerobic digester metagenome | isolation source: pool of bioreactors CSTR01a, CSTR02a, and CSTR03a thermophilic anaerobic... | place: Denmark: Kgs. Lyngby | collected 2014-05-21 | reverse complement strand
GACGGTTATATGAAAGATGCGCTGTTTGACATTCGCGCCATCGATGATTGCAGCTTCAAAGAGTTCGGGGTCAATGCTTTGCAGCCCTGCAAGGTAGAGTAAGGTGGTTGCGCCTGCGCCTTTCCAAGTCATCGCGATGACGATAAGCGGGATGACGCGCGAGACATTATTGAGCCAATCCTGCGGGGCAACGCCAAAGACGGATAGGAGCATATTGAGCGCGCCTGTGCCGTCGCTGCGGAAGATATAGCGCCACAGAAACACCGTGGCAAGGCTTGGGACGATATTGGGCAGATAAACCGCCGTGCGGTACAGACTTTTACCGCATCTGGATTCCTGAATAAAAATAGCAAGAAAAATCGGGATGAGGAAGCCGATGATTAGCGACCAGATCAAATAAGAAAAGGTGTTTTGCAGCGCAGGCAGAAAGTCTGGCTGGGTGAGGACAGAACGATAGTTATCAAGTCCAACAAAGCGGACGATACGCATGCCGTTTGCTTCATACAGCGAGAGCCTGATCGCTTCTAGCAGCGGCTCCCAGATGAAAAAGACAAACAGAAGGATACCGGGCAGCATCACAAGCCATGAGCCAAGCTCTTGCTTCCACACCACATGGTTGTTTTTCTTGCGCAGAGAGGTTTGTTTGATCATGATGATCGCTCCTTTGGGTGCAATTAAGGTAAAGTTTGGCCGCCGCGGTGAGCGTTGCGCCGAGCCGCGACGGCCTTATAAGCAATAGTATATTACTTGTTGATTTGTTCGTCTAGCATGGTCTGGAAGTTTGCATCAGCCTCGTCAAGCAGAGTCTGGATGGCGGCAGCTTCGTCAGTGACAACAGCCTGCAATACGTTTGTGAGCAGTGCGTACATGTCCTGAGTGATCTGGGGCTCTTCCATCTTTAGGTTACCTTCGGATGCAACAGCGTCAAAGTAGGGGTCAAACAGAGCGGGATCAACATTGCTGTACTCTGCTACGACTTCGCGGCGAGCTGCTACGAGTTCGTCATCAGCCCATACGGGGAATTCGTTGATGACTGGGATGCCATTGTCCTTGCGATAGCGAGCATCTTCTGCCAAACCAGCCTTAGCGGTTTCGGTCAGAACAGGAGCCTTGCCCATGATCTCAAGATAGTTCAGAGCTGCGTCGATTTCTTCAGCAGTAGCGGTCTTGGAAAGCATGTAAGGGGTGCCGCCAAAGAGGCTGTATGCGCCGGCGGGGCCAGCGGGGATGCCAGCCATCATCAGCTTGTCAACTGCGAGGCCGTTGTTGTCGGTGGGCTGTGAAACAGCGTCGTTAGCAGCGATGTACATGGCTGCTGCGCCTGTGCCTAGCTGGGTGAAGCCTGTGCCCCAGTCTTCGCTGGTGGGGTCGGAGGTCAGCACGTCATACTTCCACTTAAGGTCTTTGACATATTCCATAGCTGCAACAACTTCGGGTGTGTTGAGCTGTGCGGTCCATTTGCCGTCTTCGCCTTGTACCTGGAACACAGCGCCAAAGCACCATGCGATGTTGGAGAAATGCCAGCCGCCTGCATTGTCTTTAGCGAGTAGGCATAGGCCTGCAGAACCGGTAGCTTCCTTGATTTTAACGGAAACTTCTGCGAGTTCTTCCCAGGTCTTAGGATACAGCGGTACGCCGTTCTCGTCAACCAAACCAGCGTCTTCGAATACTTCGACGTTGATCATCAGGCCAAGAGCATAGCCATCACGCGGTACGCCGTAGAGGCGGCCATCATCGCTGGAGAGCAATGTGCGGATGGAGGGGTTCATCTTCTCCAGCCAGCCGCGAGCTTCCATTTGATCTGTTACGTCTGCAACAAATTCGCCCTTGATAAGCTTCTGGGGCTCGGTGAACCATGTTTCAAAGATGGTGGGGAGTGTGCCTGCTTCTGCCAGCGGCACGAAGGTATCGGTTGCGTACTTATACTGTGCGCGCTCAAGTGCTACGTCGGGGTAGGTTTCATTGAAAATGGAGATATAGGTCTCGTGGGATTCGATGGCTGCGGTGTCAACATCTTCGGGGTAGATGCCTAGCTTGAGTGTGGTTTCCGCAAATGCGAGGCAGGTGGTCATGCATAGACAGAGCGTTAGCATAATGGCGATCAGCTTTTTCATGGTGTACCCTCCTAATGATTTATTATTGTTTTTGGAGATGGGTATCATGGAACCTATTGTCGAGGTTTTACGTTAAACCTGCCATAGATACTGAATTTTTCATAAAAGTCAACGAGACGCCTTCCTTTAAGCCTTTTATGAAATATGGGACATGTAGGTTTTACGTTCAACTTGATTGAATTGTAGCATAAGGCGAGAAGGGTTGTCAATAGGTTTAACGTAAAATCTTTATTTTTATTTTTACTTCTTTGGTACTTTTCACTATACACTGTTCTGTGCTATACTAGGATATACTATGTAATGTACCAAAGGAGGGCTATTTGTGGTTACCATCAAGGATATCGCAAATGCTGTAGGGGTCAGCCCCACGACTGTGTCAAATGTGATAAGAGGGAACTCGGGCAGGGTATCGCCGGAGATGATTGAGCGCATCAATCAAACCATACAGGAGATGGGGTATACCCCCAATCTTTCGGCCAGATCATTGGTTTCCAGCAGCTCTCATATTGTTGGCGTGATCAACCATCTGGTTCCGCTAGAATCGGGAGGCTTTTTCCAAGACCCATTTCATGGTGCTTTGCTTGCTGGTATTGAGCAGCATCTGCGTGAACGGGGTTACTATATGATGATGCGCACCATCGATTCCACTTCAGAGCTGATGAGCTTGCTAAATAACTGGAATTTGGACGGTTTGCTGCTCACGGGTATTTTCCCATCCGATTTTTTCACTGAATTGATTAAGCAAACCACACCATTCCTTCTAATTGACAGCTATGTGCTGGATGAAGTGCCTCAGGTCGGTTTGGAGGACAAGCATGGCGGATACATTGCAACCAAGTATCTGCTGGAGATGGGGCATCGCCGCATTCTATTTTGCGGGCCGCCGATTTACGAGCAGGGCGTGCTTCGTGAACGGTATGAAGGCTATAAGCAGGCGTTGGCTGAATATGGGATAGATGTCCATCCAGAGGACATTTATGGCTTGGAAATCGGCATTGATCGCAGCACTGCACTTGGGCGGGAGTTGGCAAAGCGTGATGATTACACCGCCATTTTTGCAACTGCGGATATTTTGGCTGCGGGCATTATCTCGGGACTCAATGAAGAGGGAAAAAGAGTGCCAGATGATGTGAGCATTGTTGGCTTTGATGATCTGAACATTGCGCGTATCTCAAGCCCTCAGCTGACAACCGTTCATCAGGACGTGACTCAGCGAGGGTATCTGGCGGCTGAGATGCTCATAGCGCATATTGAAAATAGTGAGTATGCAGAGCGTCGCATCACAATGCCTGTACATCTGATCGAGCGCCAAAGTGTGGCAAGGATTGAGGTACAGGAGTCATAGGATTCACTTGGAAAAGCTTCTCGTAGATGATGAAGCTTTTCTATTTCATAGTACGTTTAGCGTTAAACGCATGGGAGGAGGATCATTGATGAAGGAACTCGTTATCACTACAAATTCCTATGACGAAAAGGACATTCCTGATCTTGGGAATCGCTTCTTGACAGGCAATGGCTATATGGGCGTGCGCGGAACGCTCGAGGAATATGGAAAGCAGCAATTGGCAGCGGTTAATCTATCGGGTATTTTTGATCGCTATGGGGATGGTTGGCGTGAACCGCTGAATGCACCCAATCCGTTTTCATTGCAGCTGCTAGTGAATGGAAAAGAAGAAACGCTGTGCCCAGACAATGTTAAATCTCATGAGCAGTTACTGGATGCAAGGCGCGGGTTGCACTTGCGCACGACAGAGTACATGGATGGCACTAGCATGATCGTCGAGCGCTTTGCCCATATGGAGCAGGTGCATCTGCTTTGCATGAATGTGGTGATCAAGACGAAAAAGGATGCACATGTTCGACTGAATGCAGCGATCGACGGGGATGTATGGGATATCCATGGTCCCCATTATAGGGACATGAGCTGCAAGGAAAATGGTGATGCGGCGATGGTTGTCGGATGCACGAATGAAGGTGATAGCGTAGCGGTATGTGCAGCATATCATACCGATGCACATTGCGAGCGCCAATCGATGACTGAAAACCGCAAGCAAATCACAGCGTTCCAATTTGAATGCAAAGCTGGAGACATGATTGCGATTTCCATGACAGCATCTGTCTTTACGAGTCAGGATGCCCAAGATCCGCTGCTATGCGCTCAAAAGTTTGTGCTTGAATCCCCGAGCTACCCGCTGCTACGCAAGTCGCATATTCAAACATGGGCATCGCTATGGGACAAGGCAAATGTGGAAATTGAAGGTGATGCAGAAGCGGAGCGTGCACTTAATTATTCCATCTATCATTTGCTATGCATTGCACCAAGGCATGCGAGCAGCCTATCTATTCCGGCGCGCGGGTTATCAGGACAAACGTATAAGGGCGCGATCTTTTGGGATACGGAAATGTTCATGCTGGATTTTTATCTGGCTGTACTGCCTGATGTGGCAAAGACATTGCTTAGGTATCGTATCGACACGCTGGATGGTGCAAGGGAAAAGGCGAGGCAATACGGCTATGAAGGTGCGTTCTATGCATGGGAGAGTCAGGAGGGCGGCTATGATGCCTGCTCGGACTACAATGTGACCGATGTTTTCACAGGCCGCCCCATGCGCACGTATTTCAGGGACAAGCAGGTGCATATTACGTCTGCGGTCGTATATGGGTTGTATAAATATGCGCGCTGGACAGGGGACGAGTCGCTGTGGCTGGAAGGCGGAGCGGAGATATTGATCGAAGCGGCACGATTCTACTACAGCTATCTGGTCAAATCTCTGAAAAGTGATGTTTATGAGCTTTGGGATGTGATTGGACCTGATGAGTACCATGAACGCGTGAATAACAATGCATATACCAATGAGATGGCGCGCTTTGCTTTTTTACAAGCGGTGGAAATCAGCCAATGGCTCAAGGCAGAGCATTCCGATGAATTTGATGCGCTGAACCAAAAACTGAATTTCGAAGATGAGCTCATCTTGTTTTCACAGGCTGCAGAGCAATTAAAACAGCCAACGCAGACCGATACAGGTATCATTGAGCAGTTTGACGGTTATTTTAAGCTTGAAGACACCGCGGTTGACGCTGTAAGATCAAGACTTAAAGACCCGCGTGAATACTGGGGCGGTGCCTATGGCGTTGCGTCAGACAGCCAGATCATCAAGCAAGCGGATGTGATCACAATGCTATTTATGCTCCGCGATCAATACGATGCGAATATCGTTCGCGCAAATTATGATTACTACCTGCCCAGAACAGAGCATGGCAGTAGCCTAAGTGCCTGCATGTACGCGCTTTCTGCCTGCATGATTGGCCGTCCAAACGATGCGTATCCGCTCTTTTTAAAGAGTGCGCAGGCGGATTTAGTCAGCGGGGGAAAACAGTGGGCAGGACTGGTTTATATTGGCGGGACGCATCCGGCTGCGGCTGGCGGTGCTTATATGACGATGCTCTGGGGGTTTTTGGGCTTTGACTACTCGCGTGATGCATGGTCTGTAGCGCCTAAGCTTCCTAAGGGCTGGAAGGAAATTTCGTGTAAAATCATGTGGCATGGCAAGCCGATGAAGCTATCAAGCAAAACAACAAAGGGCTAATGATTGCTTGTTTTCAAAGGCGATTGCGCCATAAAATATGATGCCTCACGTTCCTTTTCATGCCGTAACTACCAACATACCCCATACATGAAGCAGCAGTATTTCACGCAAGATACCACAGGACAAAGCAGTGAAACGGGGACGTTTCGTGATTGGAGGTCTATTGTGGTTAGTACGATTCTGTTTGCAATTCAATTATTGGTTACGGTCGTGGTGGGTGTCTATTTCTATACGCAACTCAAGTCGCAACGAAAAACGCAGCCGACAAAACGTCGCGAAAGTGGACGTGAGTATGAAAAACTACAGAAAATGAGGTCACTCAAGCTGACAGAGCCGTTGGCTGAGCGTGTGAGACCTGCAAAGTTCAGCGATATTATTGGACAAGAGGATGGCGTGAAGTCGCTGAAGGCTATTTTGTGCGGCAAAAATCCGCAGCATGTACTCATTTACGGACCTCCCGGCATCGGAAAAACCTGTGCTGCGAGGTTGGTGCTGGAGGCAGCAAAGAAGAGCGAATCAACGCCCTTTTTATCCAATGCACCCTTTATTGAAATGGACGCGACCTGCGTGCGGTTTGATGAGCGTGCGATCGCAGATCCGCTAATCGGCAGCGTGCATGACCCTATCTACCAAGGTGCTGGACCGCTTGGGGTGCAGGGCGTTCCGCAGCCGAAACAGGGCGCAGTAAGCAAAGCACATGGCGGCGTGTTGTTTCTGGATGAGATCGGCGAGCTTCATCCGATTCAGATGAACAAGCTGCTCAAGGTTCTTGAAGACCGCAAAGTGATGCTTGAATCAGCATATTACAATGCCGATGATACCAGCGTTCCAAGGTATATCCATGATATCTTTAAAAATGGATTGCCTGCCGACTTTAGGTTGGTTGGCGCGACGACCAGAAGCCCTCAGGAGATTTCTCCTGCACTCCGTTCACGCTGCATGGAGGTATTCTTCAGAGCGCTTGAGCCGGCGGAGGTGGCGGACATTGCATACAACGCTGCGGAACGTGCGGGCTATGAGATGTCCAAGGATGATGCTGAATTGATCGGTCGCTACGCTTCATGCGGGCGCGATGCGGTCAATATCGTTCAGATGTGCGCAGGGCTTGCACAGATGGAGAAGCGAAAGGCGATCTGTGCCGAGGATATCGAGTGGGTCGTCTATTCAGGTCACTATCCAGCACGGCCTGAGCAAAAAGCGGATACTGAAAACCGTATTGGTGTGGTGCATGGACTCGCGATTATCGGCAGCCATCAAGGCGCAACGATGGAAATCGAAGCGGTTGCGCAGCCCGGAACAGGCAAGATCGTGATTACGGGCATTGTGGAAGAAGAGGAGATCGGCGGTGAAAGCAGACGCATTAAGCGCAAGTCCACAGCGCGATGCTCGCTTGAAAACGTCATGACATTGCTCCATTCCAAGGGATATGAGACAGAAAAATACGATCTGCACATCAATTTCCCCGGCGGCACGCCAGTTGACGGTCCGTCCGCTGGTGTTGCCATGGCAGTCGTTGCCGCAAGCGCACTCACAGGCAGACCGATTGATGGTCATGTCGCGGTGACGGGTGAGGTGTCGGTGCGAGGTTTTGTGAAGCCTGTGGGCGGTGTGCCGGGCAAGGTGGAGGCAGCAGAGCGCGCAGGGCTGACCACCGTTTTGATTCCTATGGACAATCGCTTGGAGCGCTTTGAGCATACCACGATTGAAGTTGTGCCGATTAGCACACTGGAGGAAGCGATTGATCGCATGATTCTTCCTGTGACGACAGTATCTCGCGAGAAATCAACCATTCAGACAAATTCGTCTGTTGTTACAGTTCTTGCAGCAGAGGAACAAACGGCTGCAGGCAAGGCTTAGAGGCTATGAATGCGGGATGAACAATTGCCCTGAATGCTTGCAATTGCGTCCATTTGCCGTTATAATCAATTGGCGGCGGCTATGCCGCCGTTAAGTTTGCCCGCAATTTTTGATGACGAGCGGGCGTCGGGAGGAAAAATATGCAAAACACAATGCGGAAGGAAGAACTAACCCGCATTCCTGTTCTACCTTTGCGGGGAATGATGGTTTTTCCGCACATGGTGCTCCATTTTGATGTGGGGCGCGCAAAGAGCGTAGCAGCTTTAGAAAAAGCAATGGTGGATGATCAATACGTATTCTTGGTTGCGCAAAAGGATGCAGAGGTTGATGAACCACAGATGGACGACTTGTGCACGGTTGGTACTGTAGCACATATTAAGCAGGTGCTTAACTTGCCGGGGGACAGCATCAGGGTGCTGGTGGAAGGCAAACACCGCGCGATACTGCAATCAATCGTTGAGGAAGAGCCCTTTTTGATTGCAGATGTACAGCCCGTTCATGAGGAAACTGTGCGTGAAAGCGCGGAACTCAAGGCACTGGTTCGCACCACACATGAATTTTTTGAGGAATACTGCACAGCAAGTATGCGCGTATCGCAGGAAACCCTCAGGTCTGTGATGGATGTGGACAAGCCTGATCAACTGGCGGATATCATTGCAGCCAATGTGCTGACAAAACTCGAAGACAGACAATCCATTCTAGAGAATCTCAAGGTGAAGGATCGTCTGGAAGTCCTATGCGGTATTTTGCTTCGCGAGACAGAGCTTGCGGATGTTGAAAAACAGGTACAGGCGCGAATCAAAAAGCAGATTGAAAAAAACCAGAAAGATTACTATCTGCGCGAGCAAATCAAAGCGATTCAAACAGAGCTTGGCGACAAGGATGGAACAGATATTGAAGATCTGCTCGATCGTCTTCAAAACACGCCGCTCAATGATGAAGCGCGTGAAAAATGCGAAAAAGAGCTTGAGCGTCTATCACGCATGGCACCGGGCACACCTGAAATCGGGGTGAGCCGTACCTATGTGGAGTGGATTTTGGATTTGCCATGGGGCAAGACCACCGCTGACAATCTGGATCTCAAGCGTGCACGCCGCGTGCTGGAGGAAGATCACTATGGTCTTGAAAAGGTGAAGGAACGCATTGTTGAATATCTTGCGGTTCTTCGCATGAAAAAGGACATGAAAGGTCCCATCCTATGCTTTGCAGGCCCTCCAGGTGTTGGTAAGACTTCGATTGTTCGAGCGATTGCCAAGGCAGTAGGGCGCGAGTTTGTGCAGATGTCGCTTGGTGGTGTACGTGATGAAGCGGAAATCCGCGGACATCGCCGCACCTATGTTGGCGCAATCCCGGGTCGGATCATCAACGGCATTAAGCAAGCAGGCACGATGAATCCCGTGTTCTTGTTTGACGAAATCGACAAGATGAGCAGTGATTTTCGCGGCGATCCCGCATCCGCTATGCTTGAAGTGCTGGATGCAGAGCAAAATGACGCATTCCGCGATCATTATTTGGAACTGCCTTTTGACCTGAGCCGCGTGATGTTCATCACCACCGCGAACAATATCGAAACGATCCCGCCTGCACTACTGGACAGGCTTGAGATTATCGAAGTGCCAAGCTACACAGAAGAAGAAAAGATGAAGATCGCACGCCGGCATTTGCTTCCAAAGCAGATTAAGCAACACGGTTTGCCTCAGCGCAGCGTGAAAATAAGCGAGCGAGTGCTGCGCACGGTGGTTGATGGCTATACGCGTGAAGCGGGTGTTCGTGAGCTTGAAAGAACATTAGCGCAGATCGTGCGTAAGGCAACGGTTGAAATGTTTGACGACAAGGTAAGCGAAGTGAACGTCACAATGGAAAAGCTCAGAAGCTACATCGGCGCTGTCAAGTACACGCGCGAGGCGCTTGAAAAGCAAAACCTTGTGGGCGTTGTGAACGGACTAGCGTACACAACCGTAGGCGGCGTATTGCTGTCGATTGAATGCTCTGTGATGCAGGGGACAGGCACATTGCAGCTGACAGGTAAGCTGGGCGACGTGATGCAGGAAAGTGCAAAGGCAGCGCTGTCATGGGTTCGCGCACACTGCGAGCCTTGGGGCATTTCAGCTGATTTCTTTAAGCAACACGACATCCATATCCACGTACCGGAAGGTGCGGTGCCTAAGGATGGTCCAAGCGCAGGCGTTACAATGACAACAGCGCTAACAAGTGCATTGACCTCCATCCCTGTACAGCAAAGCGTCGCGATGACAGGCGAGGTAACGCTTCGAGGCAGAGTGCTCCCCATTGGCGGTCTCAAGGAAAAGCTGATGGCAGCCTACCGCGCAGGCATCAAGACAGTGCTCATCCCCAAGGAAAATGTGAAGGACTTGGAAGATATTCCAGCCAATGTACTTGCTCGTGTGCAGGTACTGCCGGTCAGCAATGTCTCGGAAGTCCTCAAGATCGCACTTGTCAGCGAGCCGCCAATGATTAACGAACCAATGATCTCCGCACTACAAATCGCAGCATCCACTACACAAGGTACAAATGTATATAGAGGTTCATGATGGAAATTAAGACGGCATCCTTTATCACCAGTCTGGCAGATTATCACCAAGACGATCCGATCAACCTACCCCAGCTTGCTGTGGTAGGACGAAGCAATGTAGGAAAAAGCACATTGATCAACACGCTTTGCAACCGCAAGAAGCTTTGCAAAACCAGCTCCAAGCCCGGCAAGACGCGCCTGATCAACGTGTTTTTGATCAACGAACTCTTTCACCTCGTCGACCTTCCCGGCTATGGCTTTGCCAAAGTGGATAAAGCTGAAAAGAGACGCTGGGGTTTGATGATGGATCGATATTTTCAGGAAAGCACTCATCTCTTCCACGTGCTGCATTTGGTGGATATACGCCACGAGCCAACGCAGGACGATATCGACATGAACACGTATTTCCGCCAGATGAATATTCCTTTCACGGTCATCTGCACCAAGGCGGATAAGATCAGCAGAGGAGCAAGAATGAAGCATATCGCTCCAATCTGCCGCAGTTTGCTGGTGCAGCCTTGGGAACTGATCCCGTTTTCAAGTGAAGATGGCTCGGGACGCGATAAGCTTCTGGAGACTATCGGCACATTGATTGACGAAGAGATGAATCCACAGGAAGTAGAATAAGCAGTAGCCGGGATGTGCAATGATCGAAAGCTGCACACTTCACAGTCAAACGCATAGCATGCAGTAGCCTCCATTTGGAATTTTGAAAGGAGTGTTTGCATGCAACGCAACTTGTGGATGCGTCCCGCGCTTCAAAAGAGTGAAGCGGTATTATTACCTGCGCTGCCCAATCGGTTTACAGCCGGCAGTCATTATCTCCAGCAGGCTGTTCACGTAACGGCGTCGGAAAGTTCTTTTAGACCTGTTGAGGTACAGCAGGAACAAGGGCAGCCATTAGCCTTGAGTACTTATGTACGTCCTCGCGGCAGTATGGCAGGTCGCTCTGTTCTCAGAGCAGCTGGACTGACGGGTGATCCGTTCGGCCGCAGAAATCGTCCTAGGTATTATTCGCCTGCTTCCCGCACAATGCCTCAGCAATCCCGCTGGCATACCTTCAGGTAACAACAATACATAAACCGCCGTCTCATTAACAATGGGATAGCGGTTTTTCTTTACCAAAAACCCGATATGAAAGTTTGCACTCTCATATCGGGCATATTTGCTTACGTATGCTTTTAGTCGCGATAGCCGTTTGGATTGGTGCTCTGCCAACGCCATGAATCAAAGCACATATCGTTGAGCGTTTTTTGAGCTTCCCAGTGGAGAAGCTTTTTTGCCTTGCTTGCATCTGCATAGCAGCGAGCCACATCACCGGCACGGCGCTGCACAACCTCATATGGGATAGCAATGCCATTGACGCGCTCGAAGGTCTTCACCAAATCCAGCACGCTATAGCCAATGCCTGTACCCAGATTGATGATTTCGCAGCCTTTTGTGCCCATGAGATAGTTACATGCAGCTACATGACCGCAGGCTAGATCAACCACGTGGATATAGTCTCTCACGCCAGTACCATCAGGCGTTGCATAATCATCACCAAAGACGCGGAGTTTTCCCAATTTGCCTGATGCAACCTGCGTGATATAGGGCATAAGATTGTTGGGAACGCCAACCGGATCCTCGCCAATCAGACCGCTCTTGTGCGCGCCGATTGGATTGAAGTAGCGCAGAAGCGCAACAGACCAATCGGGGTTTGCATGTGCAATGTCCTTCAGGATTTGCTCGATCATATACTTTGTCCAGCCGTAAGGGTTTGTGCAGCCCGTTGGCATGGTTTCAATCAAGGGCATGTCATCGCTTGTTCCGTACACGGTTGCAGATGAGCTGAAAACAATCCTGCTAACATTATATTTCTTCATGCATTCACAGAGTGTAAGCGTGGAATCGAGGTTGTTGCGGTAATATTCCATTGGCTTCTCGACGCTTTCGCCAACTGCTTTGTATCCGGCAAAGTGAATGACTGCGTCAAATTGATGTGCCTCAAAGATAGGGGAGAGCGCAGCCGCATCGCAGACATCCGCATTGTAGAAAACAACGGGCTTTCCAGTAATGCTTTCCAAGCGATCAAGTACCTTTGCGCTTGCGTTGTAGAAATTGTCGACAATAACCGCTTCATGACCTGCATCCAGAAGTTCGATGTAAGTATGTGAACCAATAAATCCAGCACCACCTGTTAGTAGGATTTTCATCGGTGACCCCAACCTTTCTCAATCAAGAATGATTAAAACAGCTTTTCGGGATAAATGCCGCTTTCGTGCATCTTCTTTAGCTGNNTTCTTTAGCTCACCCTGTACAAAAGGCTTATCCTCTTGGTAGGTAACGCCAAACCATGTAGCGTCTGTGCTTAGCACATCCACTTTCAGTCCGTCCTCATCATGCATCAGCTGATCAACCAGCACAGGCAATACATACTCAGCCTTAAGCTCTGTTGGGGCAAGTGACTTGAGGAATGCTTCAAAGCGCGCCATGCCCACCTTGAAAATCCAAGGGGTGAAGCCAAAGAGGTTCATGCTGACGAGGCTTTCGGGGTCGAGGATGACACCGCTGGGGTCTTTTTCTGTGTCGCGAATCGTGCCATCGGGGAAAGGTTGGATCTTATAGGTTTCAGTAACGGATTCAAGATGACCCTCTGCATCAACGGAGCATACGCCGCGGGTGACATGACCATTTTCACTGACTGTGTTCTTGAGGTAGTAGCCAACCATGCAAGCGTGCTTTTCATCAGCAAGCTTATCCAAATGATCAGCGATGATCCCAAAAGCGGGAACGCCGTAGTAATCGTCTGCATTCAGGACTGCAAAAGGCTCGTTGATGAGGTCCTTTGCGGCAAGAACTGCCTGAACGGTACCAAGGGGCTTAACGCGCTCTGCCGGAATCGAGCAGCCGGCAGGGATGTCGCTTAGGTCTTGGAATGCGTACTCCACTTGAATTTTATCCTTCACAATATCGCCCACAAGTGCGCGGAAGCGTTCCTCAAAATCATGCTTGATGATGAAAACAACCTTTGTAAAACCAGCGTTGATTGCATCGTAGATGGTGTATAACATCAATACTTCATTATTTGGCCCCATCCCGTCAATCTGTTTATTTCCGCCGTAACGAGAACCCATACCTGCAGCCATAATCAATAGTGTTTTGTCCATGTCACTCATCCTTTCAGATCGTTTGATGTCAGTTTGATTTGAGCGTTAATCAGCTACTAGAGCGCTACGCGCATTGGTTCATCGGACCTTTCGCTTGTTCCATTTTCGTCTTTTTTTTTTCGCTTGTGATTTTGCTTTGCGGCGGCGAGCGGTACTTCTGGTAATGCATCAACCCGCATCTTGGGGCAGTTCACATAGTCTTCGCAAAAACCTTCGGTGCTGTCGCTGCGAAAGAAGATTGTGAATGTGCGCAGGATTAGCTTCCAATCATAAGCAAGGGAAAAGTTCTCAATATACAGCAGGTCCAAAATCGCCTTGTCCTTTGGGCTGGTATTGTACTTTCCCTCTATCTGAGCAAGGCCCGTGAGTCCCGCCTTCATTTGCTGGCGGTATGCGAACTCGGGAACCTCGCGTGTATAGCGATTGACGTTTTCGAGCATCTCGGGACGCGGACCCACCATGGACATATCGCCGCGCAAGACGTTGATGAGCTGAGGCAATTCATCAATGCGGTATTTGCGCAGGAAACGACCAAGAGGCGTAATGCGCTTATCGTTTTTCCTCGCAGACAAGATATCTGCGATATCTGTCTGGTCGCGAGAAGAGGCATACATGGTGCGGAATTTGATGATATCAAAGACCTTGCCGTCAATGGTTGCACGCTTTTGGCGAAAAAATATAGAGCCATTGTTGGATAACTTGAGGCAGAGCATCGTCACAAGAATGATAGGGCTGGTGACGATGAGTCCAAACAGGCTTAAGGTGATGTCGGTTGCGCGTTTGGTAATCATCTGAACAAGGGTTGGCTCCATGCGGTGAATATGCAAAAATGGGGTATCATCAAGAATGTTCTGTTCGGCGGTTGAAATGATAACATCTTCAAGCTCGGCTAGAAGATAGATGTCCCGATTGTGTTTATAACAATATCCCTTCAAGTACGCTTCCTCAGTATCGGGGATACCGGCAAGAAAGATGGTTTCATGCCTTCTGATGCTCTGCTTGATATCGGGACAGTCATAATGCAGGACTTCAGTGAGGTTATAGCGCTGATGAAAGGTATACATTTTGGAAGCTACATGATTCGCTAGTTCCTGAGAGGAAGTGATGATGCAGCAATCCTGAGGCGGATTGATTTTGAAGTAGGTGCGGTATGCTATGGTCACAAAAAAATAAACGAGTGACACTTGCAGCAGCATAGCGACAAGCAGCATGATAAAGTCTTCGCCAAAAAGAATCAATTGCGCGTTTGCCTCGGGGTTTTGGGGGTTAACGTTCATGATTTGAAGCTGGAGATAGGTGACCAGATCAGTCAGAAAAGTGGTAAGCACAATGCTTGCAAAGACCGATCGTTTCTTTTTTTTGTCCACATCAAACCCGCCATAAACGATGGTGAGCACAATCATGATAATGGAAAAGACCGCTGCGGTTGATACGGCTGTACGGCTGAGGTTTAGGAGCTGTGGGTTAGTGATAGCGAGCATGCCATATAATGATAAAAATAATGAAACATATAAAAGAATCTGAAATGAGAGCTTCATTACTTGTGTGGTAAAAAAACGCTTATTCTGCATAGCAGCCTCCATGGTCAAACATGTTATACGCCGGGCAGCAGGGAAATGAGAGCAAAAAAACAACGCCCAATATACTTTATGAGAATATCATGATGGCTGGTAGCTGTCAAGCCAAAGCGCGTTGCCTGACATGGGGCGCGGGGCAGACCAACGCATTGCGGTATGGCGTGTGCAGCAAGATTGACGGATCAAAAAAGCTGCGATTTTCATAATCGCAGCTTGATGTGGGAGCTATTTCTTTTTTCGAGCATTCAGCGCTGAAAGGAGCGCATCGGTCGTTTGCTCGGCAGCTTGGTTTCGTGCTTTTTGAGCATCGACTTTCGCTGCTTTCTTTGTTTTGGGTTTGGGTGCTTCCGATTCTTTTGACTCGCTTGATACTTTAGGCCCGGTTTGCTTTACATGACGATGCTTTGCCATCCATTGATAGAATGCATCTTCCCAAGGAAGCTTGCGGAGGGCAATGTCAAGCAAGAGCAGGATGAGCGAGAGGAGGAGGAGAATCGTAAACAGGCTTTTGCGCGATTGAGCGGAGGTAACCTGCTGATCCCAGAAACTGCTTAAGTCAGTCACCTCATGTCCGCCGGTTGATTGCATGAGTGACGCTAGTGTGCTTCCGCTTTCTCCGCGCAGATCATACTCCTTGGCATATGTTTTAACGGCGCCGCTCTCCTGCGAGCGCACCTGCGTTCCCTCTTCGCTTTGAGATAGGCGAAGGGCATATGCACCCTCCAGTTCGGCTTGTGCTTTGCCTTCGTATATGCCGGGCTCCACTTCGGTGAGCGTGGTTTCTTGCTCACTGCCATCAGGAGATACGATGGTCACCGTGGTTTCAAGCCCTTCTTGCTGACTTGTAGGATCGATTTGATAGGTGATTGACATTTGCGAATCCTGAACGGTTGCCGACAGTTCGCCTTCGCGGTCTACCCCAGGCAAAACCTTAGCAACCATGCCGCCAAAGAATGACGCAGCGCTTTCCCAGCTTAGGAAATTCTCTGTCCAAGCACCTTGTGCATCGCTTGTCCAAGCGATGGTTTTTCCTGTGCCAACATTCCACCAGCTTAAGATCGGGTCTTCCATATCGCTTTGCAGGGATACGGTAGCGGTCGGTTTTTCAACCGTTGTCAAATACCCTGCGAGCTGGGGAAAACCATCATAGGCGGTTAGGGTGGAGTTTTCGGTGATGACAGGGGTGAAAATACGGTTTTGGACATAGGACGCACCTGCGAGCATGGTTTCCTTTGTGAAGATCTTTGGCAGGTTGTCAAACTCAGTGGTTACATAGCTTCTGCCGCCGCCAAGCGTTGAGAGAAGCTTCATCAGCTCACTGTTGGCATCATTGCCGATTGCAACTGTGGTGAGCGTAATGCCCGTCTTCTTCATCGCAAGCGCAATGTCTTGAAATTCACTGTCCCCCGGTTGTCCATCGGAAAGGAAGATGATGTGCTTTTGGGGCGTGTCGGCTGCTGCAAGCGTTTCAAAGCTTGCCTGCAATGGGGAGTAGAAGGCTGTGCCGCCGCCTGCACGGATTGTGCCGATCATGTTTTGGATGGCTGCAATGTCCGTGGTTTTTTGAAAGGGTACAGCCCATGAGGCTTGGTCATCAAAGGCGATAACACCGATGTTGTCCTGTGCACTCAGAACCTCGACTGCCTGCATTGCCGCTTCCTTTGCAATCTCAATGCGGGATAAGCCGAATTGACCTGATGTCATGCTGCCCGATTTGTCAATGGCGATAATGAGCGAAAGGGCCGGGACTTGGAGCTTGTTTCGCACGTCAATGGTGACCGGCATAAGCTCTTCAAGAACGGTGCCGCGATAGTTGCCTAGGGCATAGCTGCTGTCGCCGCCAAGCACGCATAGTCCGCGAGAAAGCGTTTTAACAGCGCTGCTCAGTGCGCCCCACTGATCGCTGCCGGCACTCTCGTAGTCGATGTTGTTGAGCACGATGGCGTCATAGGGGAGGTAACGCTCTGTGGTGGCAGGTAATTCGGAGGCGCGTATGATCTCCACTTTGAGACCTGCTGCCGTGAACAATGAACCGATGGAATCGGTTTGCGATACGAGCAAAATGGTGGGTGCACCCGATATCTGTAGATGAGTGCTTGCCCGATTGTTTCGGCTTTGCATATCGGATGGAGACATGAATTGCGCTTGGTAGGTGACCACGCCTGTCTTTGCAGCGGTGTCGCTGAAGGCAAAACGATTTTCGCCTGTGCTCAGCTTTACATCCCTCGTCGCTGTGAGTTCGCCGTTTTGATACAGCACCAAGGAACCTTCCATCGCAGCGTTGGCATCAATGACAACTTGTATCGGGATAGTCTGCCCCTCATAGACGGTGGATGGGGAGGTAATCTCCGTTAACTGAGCGTCAGTGATTTGGCTAGTTTCAATGGACATGGAATCGACTTGAATACCGCGTGCACCAATGATGTTTGCTGTGGTTTGATTGGCCGCCACATTGCCATCGGTGATGACGGTGATGCTGCCTGCATTATCAGAGGGCATTAATGCACTGGCGAGCATCAGCGCGCTGTCAAGATCGCTGCCGCTGCCGTCAATCGCCGTATGTACGCCTGTAAAGCTAGGGGATTGGCTCAGCGGTGTTTCTACCATGGCATTTGCGCCAAATACGATCACGCCTGCTTCTTCGCCTTCCGGTAGCTGCTCAAGAGCGGTCTTGACGTTTTCCTGCATCTCGGATTGCACGGGCGCGGATGAGTCTGACATGTCAAGCAATATCCATCGGGTGACTTTCCCTGATGGGAGCATGACAGAGGGCATGCTGATGGCAAGCACCAACACGCATGTGACCACAAGCCGCATCCACAGGGATACACGCCGCCTCAGCGATGGTGTATGCGTTGTGTAGCGGCGGTTGATCAATGCAATGATAAGAATGCCGATGGGAATCAGGAGAAGCGCCCAAGGATAAGTAAAATCAAACCCCACGGCGGCTCACCTCCCATTCAAGCATGAGTACAATGAAGCATAAAAGCAGTAAATAGGGTGTCCATTCACGTCCAGTCGTCAAGGTAGAAGAAGCGGGATCAGCAGCGTTGGTATACGACTCGCTGATGGTCTGCGTATCACCTTCTGTAAGGGGTGGATGAAGGGCAAAAGCAGTGGCTCTCGTCTCGCCGTTATCAAGTGTTTCTGAAATGGTATATAGTCCGATTTGTTTGGTGCCTGTTAGTACGCCGCCAACGAGCTGGACAGTTTGTCCATCAGGCATGCGGACGGACACATCAACCGTGCGGTCGTCCAGCACAGGCGATATATACTCTCCGCAGCTTGCGCTCAGAATGGAGGCAGTGGTGTCTGGAAGCAAGTAGGAGAGCAGATTCTGAATCAAAATAGGGAAATCAGCTTTGAGCGGGAAGTTGCTGTCATGCAGATCAAAGCCAAGCACGGCAATGCGCCGATTGTTTTGCTCGTCGGCAGCAAGCAGCGTTTGATTGCCAATGGACAAGATGCTGTCCCCGCCTGTTAGCGGCATGTACTTTTGAATTGCTATATCAGAAAGCAACAAGTTGGCAGTGAGCTGCGCAGAGATGGCGGAGGATGATTTTCGTATGGCGGATGAATCGCTTCGCTCATCGCCAGGCGTAATTCCCAAGATATACCCTGTTGGTGCAATGCTTAGAATCGAACCGCTTTGCGGGAGGATCTCAGGGAGAAAACCATCATAGACATAAAGATCAAAGTCTGCTGCATTGACCGCATCAGCGGGAAGTGATTTTACGGTTGTATAGCCTTCACGAAGCGAAAGTGCTTGTTCAAGGAATACATTTCCGTCGCTAGCAAGCAAAATGGTCTTGGTGTTCTCGGGCTGCTTCACTGCATAACGAACATCATCTGCTGAGAGGGCGTCGCCTTTTGAAAAAGAAACCATAACGTTGGTTGCGATGCTTGGAACAGTAAACCTGACGCTCTGCGTTGCGTTCGCTTCAAGCGATACCGTGCGGATATCACACAACGCGCCATCCGCATAGCATAGCATTTCGCATTCGATGGCATCGCCGCGGTTTTGCACCTGTGCAAACGCGATGATTTGATCCTCCTGCTCGCTTAAGCGCAGCGAAATGATGCTGCGATTGCTCACGCTTTGGCCAACGGAGATGAGGGTGAGGTCTGTAGCTTGAATGGAATACTGATCGGTGAAAAGCATGATATCAAGCGAACTTAGGTCGCGGCGCATAGCACGCGTCAGCGACAGCGCACCCTCCACATCCGCCTGTGAGTTTTGAGCTGTCAGCCCTGCGATAGCGCGCTTGACGGCTGCGTGGTCGCTGGAACGGGTGATCGCCTGAGTAAAGCTCTGCCCTGCTGCAAGGATGGTAACAACGTCGTCTTGATGCATGCTGCCCAGAATCTGGTATGCCTCTTCTTTGGCTTGATCCAGACGGGTTTGATTTCCGTCCGCTAGCGTCTGCATGCTGGCAGAAAGGTCAAAAATCATTGCGACTTCGCCATATCGGTTGCCCACTGTAGCGGGTCTCATAAGTGCGAGCGCAAGCAATATGACCAAAAGAAGCTGAAGCCAAAGCAACAGCTGGCTTTTCAGCTTTTCAAAGGGTTTATTTGACTCGGTCTGTTCAATTGTTTTTCGCCAGAGCAACAGACTGGGGACATTGACCCGGGCAGCACGCTTGCGCAATAAATACAGCGCAATCACAGGGATCAGCGCTAAAAATGCCCATGCACCCATTGGGTTAAGCCATTGCATGTAGACAACTCCCTCTTTTGTTAGCCGATAAGCCCCAGCTGGCTAAGCTCGCGCAGCAGCTGATCCTCGAAGTTGGGTTCGGGCATCATAAAGGCATGCGTGATAGCGTGTGAGCGGCAGTATTGTTGTAACTCTGCCAGATAAGCGGCTGCTGTTTGGCGGTAGCGCTTAAGCAGGTCAAAGTTAGTGGTGACAACATGTGTTTGATTGGTTTCCGAATCGACAAGCTCCACCGTGTCATCCAGCGTTGGTTCCCATTCTTCATGGCTCCACAGCTGCAGCACGCTGATTTCCTGTTTGCGATAGAGGAGGGACTGGAGCGGGCGTTCATAGCCTGCTTCATATAGCATGTCGCTGATGAGCACACTAAGCCCGCGTCCTTGCGGAAGAGATAGCGCGGGCAGAGTAAGCTCCGCTTGTCCGCTTGGGGTGATGCGGGCTAAAAACTCCGACGCAGCGGGGTAGCTCTGCCTGCCGCTCAGGGCTCTGGAAGATACGATCTTCGGACCGTTGATGACATAGAGCATCACGCGATCACCGCCGCAAAGCGAGAGATAGCAAAGCATTTCAGCGAGTTTCTTGGCAGACTCCCATTTGTTTGGCTCGCCAAAGTCCATGGACGCGCTGCCATCCACGATGATGTTAACGCGCTGTTCCTGCTCCTCCATGAAGAGCTTTAGGAAAAGACGATCAAAGCGGGCATAGGCATTCCAGTCTAGGCGGCGAATGTCATCGCCTGCTGCATACTCCCGAAAATCGGAAAATTCCACGCTGCTGCCAAGTGCCTTGGAACGGCGCAAACCGCCTGAACCGCCAGAAGCAGGGTGTTTCATGCGCAGCGAAAGAAGATCCAATCGATTTAAAAATGCATCGCTTAGCATAGGCTCACCCGCGTGGGATGGTTGAGAGAATATCATCGATAATGCTCTCCACCGTGTCGCCCTGTGCCATGCCCTCAAAGCTTAGCGCGATGCGATGCCTGAGGCAGGCAGGTGCAACGGCTTGGATATCCTCAAACGCAACATTGTAGCGTCCTTGCATGAGTGCGCGTACGCGTGAGGTGCAAATCAGCGCCTGCGCTGCGCGAGGGCTTGCGCCGTAACGTACAGAGCGCTTCACGCGATCCGAACTGATCTCAAGCTCGGGATGTGTATGAAGTACAACATTCAGCGCATAGTTTTTGACGGCATCTGCAATCGGCACATCCATCGCTACGCCGCGAAGGGTCATCAGCGTGGACGCGTCAGCTACCTTCTGCGCATGAACGGTTTGGGTTGTTGTGGTGAGACCGACGATTTCGGACAGCTCGCTCAGGCTGGGAAAATCAACGAGGATTTTCAGCATGAAACGGTCAAGCTGCGCCTCGGGCAGGGGATAGGTGCCCTCCTGCTCCATCGGGTTTTGAGTGGCGAGGACGAAGTAGGGATCGCCAAGCTGATGGGTTTCGCCGGCTACGGTGATGGCATGCTCCTGCATCGCTTCAAGCAGTGCAGACTGCGTTTTAGGGGTTGCGCGGTTGATCTCATCCGCTAGCACGATAGAAGCGAACAGGGGACCTTCCTTGAAGCGGAATTCATTCCCTTGATCGGTCTTGACGATGATGTTGGTGCCTGTGATGTCGGCAGGCATGAGATCGGGCGTGAATTGGATACGGCTGAATGGCAGATCAAATACCTTTGAAAGGGAATGTACGAGCCTTGTCTTGCCAAGCCCGGGCACGCCTTCAAGCAGCACGTTGCCGCCTGCAACAAGAGCGGTCAAAAGCTGCTCGACTACGCGTTCTTGTCCGATGATTTCTTTCTTGATTTCATTGCGAATATGATCAATCTGTGAGGTAAAGGACTGAATTTGTTCTTGGGGAATCATGGTGTCAGCCTCCTGTCAGTACTTACTCGGTAAGGGATGAAAAATAGCGATCGACCCAATTTTGGGCATATCCTGGAAGATTGGCATTTTGCACGGCTTCAACCGCAGATTCATAATACTCGGGAAGCACTTCGTTATAGGGCACGCTCTCATCAATAGAGCCAAGCCCTGAGCCGATGGTTGCTTCGCTTATCTCGCCCTCACCAATCTGCCCGCGCTCATTGGTGATCTCGCCTTCTGTGCCAAGGCGAGTGGGATCGTAGATCGATTCGTATTCTGAGACCTTCATTTTCGGTGCGTTGCTGCCCAGAGGGGCAGTGCCATTGGTGGAAGCGGTATAGCCGCCGTCCTTATTGGTGCTTCCCAGCCCTGCGCCGCCGCCGCTTTCCATGCCGCTGCTTGAGCCACTTCCTGAACCGCTTCCTGCGCTGTTGCCAGCAGCGCTCATTGAGGCTAAGCCGCTGATACTCAGACCGTTAAGATTCAGCGTGGCAGCCTGCTTTGCACCCGCTTGTGCCGCTGCGCTGCGAGCCATTGCACTTAGCGCACTTGCTTGGGCTAAGGCATTGCTTTGACCAAGGGCGGCATTTTGCAGACTCTCCAGAGCATTTTGAAGATTGCCGCTGCTAAGCGCTTGCGCTGCATCGGAGAGTTGCTGGGAGGCGGATGGGTCGGATGCGCTTTGAGCTGCTTTGGAAAGCTGACTTGAGGTGCTTTGCGAGGATTGAGCGGAATTGGCTTGTTCCGTGCCCTGATTGAGCAGTTGCTTCGCTTTCTCACTGTCACCCGCTTCCAGAGCTTGGGCGAGTTCACTCAATCCTGCGTCCTTGAGAGCTTTGAGCGTGTCCTTGGACGTGTTTTTTTTGATCTGATCCATTTCGCGCTCTGCGTCATCGAGTGCGGAGAGTGCGGTTTTGGGTTCGGTTGATTGGCGAAGCTCATGCGCTAAGTCGCCAAGCAGCTTGCGCAAGTCCTGTGTTTGTGCCTGAGCGTCATCCAGCTTTGTTGCACCTTCCTCAACTAAATCCGCTTGCTTTTTCATTTCTGTTTGAAATTCAGTCTTTGCATGCATGATCTGCATCTGCGGGTTGGCAATGAGAAAGGAGGCACTGAAGCATAGTGCACAGACTAGGACACCGATGACGGAAAATCTAGGAACCTGAAATGGGAGCATAGCTTTGGGGTTAAAACCGTTTAAGCACTCAAGGGTATCTTGGCGCTGCAGGTCGGCCATGGGGGTGTCGCTGCTTTTGAGCATGAGTGCGGTTTGTGCTCTGGCATGAAGTCCGCACGAATCGGCCAGTCTCGCAACGGACATATCAGAGATGGGGAGCAGCCATGCGATCCCTCCAAATAGCAATGGAGCACTGATAATGGCGACAAAATACCATGTGGTCACATTGGGGAACTCCCACATGAATGACGCGCCGCGCAGGAGCAGCACGATGATGGCACCAGCTAGGAGACCGATCATTATCCAGCTCAAAGCGCGTTGAGCCCGCATTCGCTTGCGAATGGGCTTTAAAGCATGTACCAATTGGATCATTATTTTTTCTTTCCTTTCGCAATCTTAAGACCGCGGACGTTAAGCGAGGAAAATAAGATAAGAACGATCGATGCAGAAAACAGAAAAATGATGTGGTAGATAGCGAACCGATTGTAATCAATTAAGCTTCGCGTGTTGGCGATGGTGTAACTGATTTCATATAGGTAGTTATCAAAGAACGATGTCTGGTCAGATAAAAGTGAAAATAGAGCAAGTCCGGGGTTGGTCACAAATGAAATGGGAACGTAGGTGATAGGGACTAACTCTTTGCCTGCGATATTGATGGAATCAAAGATTTCACCGATGCGCCGCACATCATGGAAAAGCGGTAGAAGTGTAACGATGCCAATGGCAAAGATGGTGATGTAGGTCAAAACGGTTGATGTGACGGTTCTCTTCAGAAAAGAAGAGAAGAAAAGTCCGACACAGGATGTGGCGAGTGCAATAGCAAGCAAAAACAGCAAGCATAGGAGCAGCTGCATAATGCTTGCGCCGCCTGTTAGGAGAACAAATGAGAGAGAAGGCGCGGAGCAAAGCACGAGCAATGCTAAAAATCCAAAGCTCTCAAGCAGTTTTCCCAAAACAATTTGAAATGAGTTGGTGTTTGTTACCAGCAATAGGTCAAGCGTTTGGCGTTCTCTCTCGCCTGTTATGCAACCTGCAGTCATGGTGGGTGCGATCAGAATGAGCAGCCCAAACTGCAAAACGATGATCAATGCGTACTTATCAACGCTTGCTCCCATTTGACTGATTGTGAGTGTGGGTGATAGGAAGGAATTATAGACGAAAATAAAAGTGATGACTGCAATCGCCAGCGAGTATAGCGTTAGGAGCAACGGCGTTCTGATGGAGCGCATGCGCCTTTTCCCTGAGAAGGCTAAAATGGGGTTATTCATCCTGTGTCACCTCCATAAACACTTTTTCCAAATTAAGGGGTGCGCGGTGGAAATCTATGATGGGTACTTGCGATGATAGGGAGCGCAAAAGTTCGTTTTGTGCTTCTTGTGATCCTTCGAATATGACGCTCAAGGATTTAGGATCATCTTGTCCGATTCCTGTAACGCCGGGGAATTCCTTGAGGAGAGATGTTGCCTTTTGGATGATCTCGCTGTCTGCACCATCAATAAGCTGTACGGTGATGGGGGAGTTGCCGCTCATGTGTGCGCTCAGCTCATCCACAGAGCCCGTAAAGACCAGCTTGCCATGATCGATGATGGTGAGTGAATCACACATCTCGGCAAGTTCAGGCATGATGTGAGAGGAGATCAGCACGCTTTTCCCAAGGTCTTTGAGCGTGCGCAGGATGGTTTTCATTTCTGCACGGGCACGGGGATCCATGCCCGATGCAGGCTCATCGAGAATGAGAAGCTTTGGGTCGTGAATCAGCGCACGAGCAAGGCACAAGCGCTGCTTCATGCCGCGAGAAAGCAGGTCGACATACGAGTCCTTCTTATCAGACAGATGCACAAGTTCGAGCAGATTGTCGATCATATGCATGCGGTCGCGGTAACTGAAGCCATAGCACCTAGCATAAAAATCAAGGTATTCCGATGCCTTCAAGCGATCATATACGCCGAAAAAGTCGGGCATGTATCCCATGAGCATACGGATTTCCTTGGGCTTTGTTGCCACGTCGACCCCGCATAATGTTGCGCTGCCGCTGGTGGGCGACAGGAGGGTGGATAAAATCCGCATGGTTGTGGTTTTACCTGCGCCGTTTGGTCCTACAAAACCATGCAGCTCTCCATCGCCGATTGTCAGGCTTAAATGATCAAGAGCAATAAACGAACCGTAGTGTTTGGTTAATTCGTTGAGCGTTAACATTATTTCACCTTCCCATCCATAGTCAGTATGGGTAACCCGATTTCCTCATAATTGCGTGTTTGTGTGAGGGTGCTTTCAAACATAGCATAGATAAATCCTTGCTCGCTTGTGTACTTGCTTAGATCGGGGAGGATAATGGTGGCGGTGCCGACGCCTGTGGATGCAGCATAGTCATAGGTTTTGATTTCATCCCACTTTTTTTTCTGATAGTTATAGAGGCTGGTCTTGTAGGGGGTATAGACATAGACGGGCGAAATATCAAATGCAGTCAATGTCATATTGTCTGGAATGTTGCGCACATCATAAGCGAATATTGGCATAGCGGAAAGCGGGTAATAGGAATAGTTCTTAGTTGGAATCATGCTGCCAAGCTGCGGTGCTTTCAGGTCGTCAAGAGCCGCCTGATAAACATCAAAACTTCCTTTCCCAAGGTGTACTGTTCCATCCGTGGATATGGGAGAATAACGCAGCTCCACATCAAGAAGATCGAGCCTGTTTGTTCTTGTGACCTTTTGATCGTCAACGAAAAGATCAAATTCGCTTAGCTGATCTGAAAAGACCATATAGTGAAAATTCTCTGAGAACTGCGGCCAGTTTTCAAAGCAAGAGGACAGTGCGTTACGCATCACATTTAGCGATCCTGATGGAAGGTCTGTACGCTCTTCTTTGAGTGTTTTGTAGTAGCTGTCAAGCAAAGCATAAGCTGAATAGTTAGAAAGCTGCTGCTTACTTAGCAGGTATCCATTGGAAATGGTCTCGGCTGCTGGTGTGATGACACCGCCCGGCGCAGGGGTAAGGGTAGGACTCGTTTGCTGCGCTGACGAAGCGGCTACAGTAGCCTGAGGTTGAGCCGGTACGGGCTTTAGGACTGCGATGACCGATTGACCAGGTAATAATGCGTCCACTGTGACATAACCATAGCTTGAGAAGATCACGCCTTGCGGCATAGCGATATTGCCATTGTTTTGGAGATGAAACTCGAAGTTCTCTCCGTTCCAATAGCATTCTCCGCTGATTTGATGATCCTGAATGGATATGTTGAGCAATGAGAGACTGAGGCTTGACCATGTGCCATTGATTGGAAGCGCAACCGATGCCATATCATCTTCGTAGATGGTTTGATAGCGCAGTTCGGTGGTTTCCTCAGTGCCGGTAATGGTGGAATCATAATGGTAGCTATAGCCAACGACAGAGGACAGGTCAATCGAACCATTTGTTGTGCTGATTTTTATTCGCCCAGCGTTGGGTCTGGCAACTGAAACATTTGCTATCGCTGTACTATTTCCATCGGTATCTTCGCGGACAAGTGCGGAACTAACAGCAATGGGATCATTTAGATCAAGCATGTTGGTGAGTCCGCCTGTGATGAGTGTACAAAGAATACAAAGCACTGGGACAGTTACCCACATCCATTCGCGTTTGTCGATTTTTTTGAGCGGGAAATATGTACCGACACCTACCAAAATGACGAACAAAAACAATATGATGACTGGCAAATAAGTAGCCCCTGTATTGGGGACGGTGATTGATTTGCTATTCATATAGTAGTTTTCGGATTGAGAATAATAGCTGCGATTACGCAACTCGACTTTTTCATTATAGAGGCTCTGCGCATTTTCAAGCAGAATACGCTGCCAAAGCACATTGTTCATCTGCCACGTGCTGAACGGCTTTTCCGACAGTGAAAATGCAGAGGTGAAGATAAAACCATCCTCAACCGAGCAGATATCCACAAGGGCAGGTGAGCCAACGCTCGTGCCGCGTGCGTCCTCAAGCGAAACCGCCATGGCACGTTGGCCATTTGCCTTTGCGCTCATTTTGAAATGCTCCATCAATGTTTCAGAAATATCGCCTGCATCTGTGAGCGCTCCAGCGGATATCCCAGTATATTGTTGAAAATAGGGGAAGGTCGTATTTGCCTGAGCGCCGCCGCCAAGCAAAATCAAACCACCCTCCTTAAGCCATGAGTCAAACGTCAGTTTCTGTTTTTCAGTGAGCGTGGATAAATCAATATCATCAACAACGATGATGTCGAAAAAACGCATGCTATCCAGATCACTTGGGATGCTCTGGGGAAGGAGATCGACAGTTTGCCAAAGTTCACTGCGCTTGAGCACGTCAGTTGCGGCTGAGATGCTGAGCTGGCTGAGTTTGCTGGCATCGCTTGAGACCACGCCAACGATCAATGAATAGGGATTGATCGCACCCTGAGCGGCTACCTCGGCTTCCGCCTGCACCATGCCATCAACAAGCCACTGCACAGTATAGCTGCTGTCTCTTATACACATCT
>LFRM01180283.1_pt1 | contig 27086 bp, 26 predicted proteins | sample 618341 | NCBI WGS metagenome assembly LFRM01 (sample SAMN03654438, study PRJNA283298) | anaerobic digester metagenome | isolation source: pool of bioreactors CSTR01a, CSTR02a, and CSTR03a thermophilic anaerobic... | place: Denmark: Kgs. Lyngby | collected 2014-05-21 | reverse complement strand
CGTCGGCCACCGATCTGGCTTTGTACTGGCAAACGCCCTACCGGAATGATTTGATACGTTTTGGCCAACCATGCCGCACCGATGGGGTCAGCGGGAAGCATCTTCATCAATTACTCCTGTTGGGTTCAGCGATTGTGCGCACAAAGAATATGCATTCCCACGCATCGTAGCGGTTCCCACGCAAGAGCATGGGAACCAGGTTTCCTATCGCTCGTTGCTCGTTCCCACGCTCCTGCGTGGGAATGCGGGCATGCACAAAACCGATTATATTGTTTTGAAAATGCATTTTTTCAATTATACATACATAAAATCAATTACAAAACAGGATTTTTGCTCAAATTTGATTATGTGGACGTTCACGATACTCGATCAGCTCTCATTTCCACGCTCTGCGTGGGCATGCAAACCAGCCCCACGCATCGTATCGGATCCCACGCAGGAGCATGGGAACCAGAAACACGCCATCCTCGTTCCCATGCTCCGCGTGGGAATGCATCGCTAAACTTACTTACGCAAACACTTCCATCAGATACCCGCTTGCCTTGTCTGCCACGTCCTGCCAGCTGGCTTGCACGCCAACGGTTTTCATATCAACGGTTTTTAACTCGGCATAGCCGCAGGGGTTGATGCCGTCAAACGGGCTTAAATCCATGTCAACATTAATGGCCAGGCCATGGTAGGTGCAGCCACGGCTGACTTTTACACCCAGGGCGGCAATTTTGGCCAGTTCACCATTTTCCATGGGTACATACACCCCGGGGGCTCCGTCTTTGCGACAGGCCTGGCTAATGCCATGGTCATTCAGGGTATGAATAATGGCGTCTTCCAGCGCGGTCACGTATTCTTTAACGAACATGTTGGCGCGATGCAGGTTGATTAAGGGGTAAATCACCACCTGCCCGGGGCCATGGTAGGTCACCTGGCCGCCCCGGTTGCATCGCACAACCGGTATCTTGCCCGGGTTAAGGACGTGTTCCGGTTTGCCAGCCTGGCCAAGGGTGTACACCGGCGGGTGCTCTACCTGCCAGATCTGGTTTTCAGTGTCTGGCTGGCGGTTTTCCGTGAAGGTTTTCATGGCCTGCCAGGTACTTTCATAGTCGGCCAGGCCTTCTAGCCGTTTAAGCTGCGCCATGCGCTTACAGCACAACCTTAACCAGCTCGTGACCGTGCAGGGTGCGGTAGATATTGTCCAGCTGTTCGCGGGAAATGGCCCGCACGGTAAAGGTCAGGCCAATGTAGTTGCCGGCTTTGCTGGGACGCATTTCCACGGTGGCGGCATCAAAGCCGGGGTCGTGCTGCAATACCAGTTCAACCAGCATTTGGGCCAGTTCGGGGTGGTTAACGCCCATGACCTTAATCGGAAAATCACAGGGGTATTCAATCAAGGATTCTTCGGGAGGAATTTCTTTCATCATAATTGTTCAATTTCCAAATCGTAAGCCACACGCAGCTTTTGGTAGATGGGGCCAGCAACACCCTGGCCCACCGGCTGGCCATTGTATTCAAGAATGGGTAGCACTTCTTTGGTGGCCGAGGTAAACAGCAGTTCATCGGCCTGGGCAACCTGTTCTTCGCTAATGTTTTGTGCCACAAACGGGATGCCGCATTGGGCCGCCAGTTTTTCCATTAAGCCGTAGCGAATGCCTTCCAGAATAAGGTTGTTTTTAAGCGGTGCCAGTAGCGTACCGTTTTTAACCACCCATATGTTGGCCGAAGAGGCCTCGGTCATGAAGCCGTCACGAAACTGGATGACGTCGTCCACGCCTTTGGCATGGGCATATTCTTTGGCCAGAATGTTGCCCAGCAGGGAAACGCTTTTAATGTCGCAGTGATACCAGCGTTCGTCGGGCATGCTGACCACCCTGAAACCCTTGGTGCGCAATTCTTCGGAAGGTCGCACAAACGGAGAGCTCATTAAGAAGATGGTGGGCGCTACCGGCGGATTTGGGTACGCGTGGTCGCGCTTGGCCACGCCACGGGTTACTTGCAGGTACACAAAGGTATCATCGGTTTCGGCTTTGTTAACCATATCGGTCATGAGCTGAATCCAGTCTTGGGTGGTTTTGCCGGTTTCCAGCTTGATGGCCTTAAGACTGCGCTCCAGACGGGCCACGTGTTCGTTCAGGCGGAATGGTTTGCGGTTGTAGGCCGGTACCACTTCATAAATGCCATCACCAAAAATAAACCCCCTGTCCAGAACCGAAATTTTTGCCTGGCTGAGCGGCAGGTATTCGCCATTCAGATAAACCAGGCTGTCACTGCTAATGCCTTGTATCACCGTAAACCTCTATGCCTAGAAAATAAGGCCGGACTGAAGTTTTTCAAGGCGGCCCGAAAATAAAAATTGTGTTGAAAACTCTCGTTTCCACGCGGGAGCGTGGGAACCAGAAACGCTCCTGCATGGGAACGCACACCTGAAATCCTAAAACATGCCCAGCAGTTTGTCCCACATGCGACCCACAAAACCGGCTTGGGCAACCGCTTCAGTGACCACCAGGGGTTCTTGTTTAAGGATTTTTCCATCTAGCACAAACTGTACAGAGCCCACGGTTTGGCCTTTGGCCAGCGGAGCCACCAGTTTGCCATCGTACTGGGTAACCACCTGTACGGCGTTTTCCTGGCCACGGGGTACCGTTACGGTAACCGGGCTTAACGAACCCAGGCTAACCTGTTTGGTTTCACCTTCCCAGACGCGTGATTGCACCAGGGGTTTACCGGCTTCGGCAACGGTTTTGTTGCTGAAGTTCTGGAAGCCCCAATCCAGCAGGGTTTGGCTGATTTGCTCACGGTCACGAATAGAGGCCGCACCCACCACAATGGAAATAACCCGGCGGCCATCGCGCACGGCAGTGGAAATAAGGCCGTAGCCGGCATCGTCGGTATGGCCGGTTTTAAGGCCGTCTACGCCAATATTTCGGTAAAGCAGGCCATTGCGGTTTGGCTGTTTGATTTTATTGTAGGTAAAGTCGGGCTGGCTGAAATAATGATAGTAGCTGGGGTGGTCTTTAATAATATGCTGGGCCAGTATCGACAGGTCCCGCACGGTGGTGTAGGTATCTGGCGAAGGCAGGCCGGTAGGGTCACCAAAACTGGTGTTGTTCATGCCAAAGGCTTTGGCTTCCTGGTTCATTTGACCCACAAAAACGCTTTCGCTGCCGGCCACGGTTTCGGCCAGTTGAATGCTGGCATCGTTACCGGACTGCACAATCATGCCTTGCAGCAAATCACCCACCGATACCTGTTTGTTCACTTCAATAAACATGCGCGAACCACCGGTTTTCCAGGCTTTTTCTGAAACCGTTACCATTTGGTCCAGGCTGATGCGTTTGTCGTCCAGGGCGGAAAACACCAGGCTGGCGGTCATGAGCTTGGTTAGCGAGGCCGGTGAAATTTGCAGGTCGGGTTCGACATTGCCAATAATCTGGTTGCTGTTTACATCAAAAACCATCCAGGCCTTAATGGGCGGGCTGGGCGGGGCAACGCTGGCAAAGTCGCTAACAACCGGCGTTTGGGCGTTGGTAACAGTAATGCTTGAGCGGACTTCAGGGGCCTTGGCAGCAGCAGAGGCGGGATTATTAAGCACCGAGGTAACAACTGAGCCGTTTACCGTGGTTTCTGCCTGGGCAGGTGTTTTATTTTTATCATAAAAATAATAGGCACCCCCAGCGAGTGCCACAACGATCATACCAAGTAATAAACGACGGGAAGACATAAAAAAACAGTATCCGGTTAGAGTTGCAAGATAAGCCAATGGCATGAAAAACCATGCCATTGCGGTTTATTATAAGCCCTGTTGCCGGTAAATCCACGCCAGCACTGGCTTATTTCAGGATTTGGTCCAGCTTAATCTGTATCAATTTCTTCAATTGAATCAGGAACCCATGAAAAAAATGGGTCGCCTCGGGGATAACCGTTACCGGGATCTGATAGGGCCTGATCCAGTCGAAAACTTCCTGCAAAGGCACAACCTCATCTTTTTCACCATGTACGACCAGCAAATCGGCCGGTAGTTCAATATCGCGATATTGAAACCGCCATACGGCTGGCCCCAGCAGCATCATGGCATCGGGCAATTGATGCTGGGCCTGCTTTTGTTCGGCATATAGCTGTGCTGCCACGGCCGTGCCAAATGAAAAGCCGGCCAGCACCCATTTTTTATGGCTCACTTCGGGGTAAAGCTGTTCTATCTGCTCAATGAGCATTTGCATGTCGCGGGTTTCACCATGGGCCTTGTCGAATACGCCTTCGGACAGGCCCACACCCCTGAAATTGGGTCGCACGGCAAGCAGCCCGTTCTGGGCGCAGGCCCGGGCCACCGTGGTGACAATTTTATTGTCACGCGTGCCTTCGTGCAGCGGATGCGGATGCAACACCAGGGCCCAGCCCCTGATGGGGGTATCGGGCCAGTCGATGGCGCAATCCATATTGCCGGCCATCCCGTTCAAGATGATTTTTTCTGTTTTGATTGCCATTGCTGTTACTGGCCCAAAGGCCCTGTTTTAAGTGCATGCGACTTGAATTCCACGGGTGGCTTGACGGCCACGCCCGGATTTATTTCACTGGGTGGCTTACCCACCCAGCCCTGCCCGTGTGCATACACCAGGCCATTGGCCAGCAAAATAACAAAAAACAAGGTTCGCATAATTAATGATTCCATTCGGCCCGTGCGTAAATACGCAAGCCATCCAGCACGGGTGATTCAATTTCCTGCAAAGTGATTGTATCAAATCCCTTTACCTGCGCGATGTCGTTAAGCAAACGGTGCAGTTCTGGCAACACCCCATGCCGGGCACCACCGGTTACGAAAATGGTGGGGGGATGCCCGGTTTTATCCAGCACGGCTTTCCACTGCCGCACAATAGCCCCGGCCTGGGCAGCAATAATGCCGCTTAAGATCGCCTGTTCGGTATTATGCGCAAAGGCCGGCGGCACTTCACTTTTACGCAGGTCTATGGCAGGCAGGTTGGCGGTGCCTTTATGCAGGCTGGCGCGCATGAGCATGACGCCCGGAAAGATCAGCCCCCCCATGAAGATGTTGTCGGCATCTATGGTGTCTACGGTGGTGGCTGTGCCAAAGCTTACCAGCATGGCGGGCAATTCGGGATGTTGCCGGTGCTCGGAAAGTCCCAATAGCCCCATCCAGCGGTCGGCGCCCAGCTGTTCGGGATGTTGGTAACTGTTTTTCAGGTGCAGGGTTTGCGCCTGCGCGACAAGCCATTGAAGCGGACAGGAAGCAGGCAGGGCCTGCTGGATTTTGTGTGCAATGACTTCACCGGCCACGTTAACGCCAATGGCCCTTACAGGAACTTCGGGCAAGGTATTGCACCAGTCGTGCAGTTTGTCTATATGGTCGTGCTCCAGCACCAGAAGGTCTTCGGTTTGCCGGAATTGGTTGATAAGGTAAGTGACTTTTACCCGGGTATTGCCCGAGTCGATCAGTAGCATGAGCATGGCTCGCTCCTAGGTATGGGTACGGGCACGAATGCTGATATCACCGTTGGTGACAAGATGCAGGCCCTGCCCGTTTTCAACCACCAGGCATGCCTGGTCATTTAAACCCCTGGCAATGCCTGTGAGTACAATTTTATCACCAGACAGCACATTAACCTCACATGTTTTAAGGGCATCCAGGCTTTCATGGCGTTGCCGGAACGGCGCGAAACCTTCCTGTTCGTAAAGGGAAAAAGCCTCGGACCAGGCACGGGCAATACGGGCAACCAGCAGGGCAATGTGCTCAGCCTGTTCATCCTGCCGGTTCAGGCTCATCAAAACCGAAGTCCAGTCGGCCACTTTGCGACCCAGGTCCTGGCTAAGTGCTTCAGCCTGGGAAAGGTTCATCCCCATACCCACCACCACCACATGATGACGCTCATTCACCCGGCCATTACCCGGCTTGACCGATTCAACCAGCAGGCCCGAGAGCTTGCCCTCATCAAACTGGATATCGTTGGGCCACTTCATGCTTAAGCGGTCCCGGGCGGCAGAACCCACTATTTTACGCAACTGTTCGCAGGCCACAATACCGGCTACCGGTGCCAGCATGGGCAACTGCGCCGGCGGCAGGAAAACATCATAGGCGCAGGAAAACATCAGGGTGGCGCCCGCGTTGTCCACCCATTTGCGCCCGCTGCGCCCCTTGCCCTTTTGCTGGTGATGGGCACCAATCAGGGCAGGCCGCCCCCACTGGCTTTGCGGGTTACGCGCTTCCTGCATGAGAAAAGTGTTGGTTGAATCAATTTGCTCAACCCAGGCAAGAGAAGAAAAGTCAGGCAAGGCGGAAAACAGGGTTTTCTGCAGCGTGCCTGCACTGGGCAATAGGGTCATTATGGCTAACTCTGGTAAGACGCTAACGAAGATACGGTTTCAGGGCGCTCATGATCCGGTCGGTGGCGCCCTCGTGTAATGATAACCATTGCTTGGCCGCTTTGCTCATTCCAAGCCGCTGTTCTTCATTATTCAGGATTTTAAGGGCCAGTTTAATGGCCTCTTCCTCGTTCTGGGTACGCCGGGCGGCTCCTTCAGACAAGGCGTCTTCCACCGATTGCTGGAAGTTTTCAGTATGCGGGCCAACAATAACCGGCACCCCCAAGGCACAGGGCTCGATGTGGTTTTGACCGCCATATTCGCCAAAGCTGCCCGCCACAATCGCCAGGTCGGACATGGCGTAATAAAAGAACATGTCCCCAACGCTGTCACACAAGAGGAGATCAATGGTTTTCAGATCATCATTGATGGGGTTTTGCGAGCGGCAACGGTATGTAAGGCCGCTTTGCTGAATCAGTGTTTCCACTTCCCGAAACCGCTGCGGATGGCGGGGAATAATCATGAACAGGGGTGGTGGTAACGCCACCTCTTGCCCAGCTTGTCGCTCGTGGTTTTTGACCAGGGCCTTGATGGCCTTGAGAAAGTACTCTTCTTCACCATCACGGGTGCTGGCAATGGCCACCACCTGACGGTTAATAACCTGGCGTACCACCTGGCCCGCATGCACCTGGCTGTAAGAAATGTTAAGGTCAAATTTCAGGTTGCCAACCACTTGCATGCGCTTGACGCCCAGGTCATCAAGCCGGGCAGAGTCAACACGGCTTTGGGTAAGCACCAGATCCAGCCCGGCCAGGGCATTTCGCATGACGCTGCCCAGCCAATGGGCCTGTTTGTAGGCCGATTCGGAAAACCGGGCACTGGCCACAATCAGCGGCATTTTCTGGCGATTGGCCTCGGCCACCATATTGGGCCATATTTCACGCTCAATCAAAATGCCGCAACGGGGCTTCCAGTGTTCCAGAAAGCCCCTGACCGCTTCAGGGAAGTCATAGGGTACCCAGGCCTGGCATAGCATGCCCTGGCCAATCGCTTCGGCAAACATACGGGCGCCCTGCGCCCTGCCGGTGGCCGTCATGTGGGTTAACAAAACCGGAAAACCCTGGTCTAGCAACGCCTGGATCAGGGGATGCGCGGCCCGGGTTTCACCAAGGCTGACGGCATGCACCCAAACCGGACGTCTGAACGTGAAAATGGTTTCAGCATAGCCTTCATCATCACCATGGGCAATGCTGCTACCGGCAGGCGCCGGATGAGGATAACGGCCAAACCGCTCATCGCCGCGAATGTCCCATTTCCCGCCCGCCTTGCGGGCACGACGCTCTAGCAGCCATAGGGCAATGGGTGCAATCAGACGCAGCGTGTTGGTATAGAAGAATCGGTTCATGCTTAGCTTGCCAGTGCCTGTTTCAGTTTTGATAACACCATTTCCCGCGTGGGTGGAATGCCCCGGTCACCCAGACTGGCCGTAAAGGCTGCGCCTACCAGTGGTGTTCTGACCGGGGTGGAAGCGCTGTAAATGCCAATCGTGGGCCGACCCAGCGCGGCAGACAAATGCGTCAGGCCGCTATCAAGCCCGATCATCATGCGGGCAGGCGCAATAACACGGGCAACATCGGTCAGGGACATGCGGGGCAAAATCTCGGCATCGGGAAAGTCACGTACCAGTGCCCGGGCGCGTTCGGTTTCTTTTTCATTGCCAGCCAGCAACTTCAGGCGCAGGCCGGCGGCATTCAATTCACGGAAGACGGCATGCCAGTCGGCTTCGGGCCACAGTTTGTCTTCGCGGCTGGCCGAGGGCATGATAACTGCGTAATCCTGTATGGCAACGCCATCGGTAAATTTCTGCAGGCCAAAATCGGGCTCGCCTTCGTACTGGTAGTTGAAGGCAGCTGCTGCCAGCATGCGTTGACGGGTAACCGCAGGCTGCCAGAAAGCCACGGTATGCCTGACGTCATAAAACAGGGAGGCCATGGATTCCCGGGCGGACTTCCAGTCAAGCCCATGTTTGACCCCTTTGGCCTGGCGGACAATCCAGGCGGATTTCATCAGCGCCTGCATGTCCAGCACAATATCGTACCGGGTGCTTTTAAGTTTACGCTTAAGCGCGGCCCTTTCCTGCCGGGTAGGCGCCGACCACCAGGTTTTGCGCCAGCGACGGTGAGCCACCTTGATAACCTCATGCACCGCAGGATGCCAGGCGGGAATTTCAGCAAAGGCCTCTTCGGCAACCCAGTCTATTTGGGCACCAGGAACATGTTTGGCAATATCGGAAATGGCCGGTAGCATGTGTACCAGATCGCCCAGCGAAGAAGAGCGCACAATAAGAATTTTTGTTGTCATATTATTTTTGGTTGAAGTAAACGGAACACCTTTGCTGGTTATGGTCACACATGATGCCTGCATTTTACTTTAATATTTGGAGTTTTGAAATTTTCACTTACGGTATAGAATAGTCGGACAGCTATACAGCGTTGCACCGAACCGGCAAATTCAGGCCACACGGCCCGTATTTGCTTATTTTTATCTTCCCTGTCCCCCATATATACAGGGATTTACCCGGAGCCCGGAAAAATGACCCATGTTTTCCACCGTAACCCCAAAGTGTCCCTGAAAACAGCCGTAAACGGTAAAGGTATCCGTCTTTTTGATTCAGACGGAAAGAGTTATATCGATGCCTGCGGCGGCGCGGCGGTTTCATGCCTGGGTCACGGACATCCGGCTGTCATTGAAGCCATCAAGCACCAGCTTGATACCATTGCCTACGCACATACTTCATTTTTTACCACACAAGTGGCGGAAGACCTGGCCGATTTTCTGCAAAAAAAAGCGCCGGGCAATCTGAATCATGTGTATTTTGTGTCGGGCGGTTCAGAAGCGGTGGAAGCGGCCATGAAGCTGGCGCGCCAGTATTTTGTGGAAATTGACCAAACCGAACGCAGGCATTTTATTGCCCGCCGCCAAAGCTATCACGGCAATACGCTGGGCGCCCTGGCGATTGGCGGCAACGCCTGGCGACGCCAGCCGTTTTTACCCCTGCTCATAGAGGCGCATCACGTTTCTCCCTGTTATGCCTATCGTGACCAGCTTTCCAGCGAGTCCGAAGAGCAATACGCCTCTCGCCTGGCCCGGGAACTGGAAGACAAGATTCTTGAATTGGGGCCTTCCACCGTGGCCGCTTTTGTGGCCGAAACCGTGGTGGGCGCTACTGCCGGTGCCGTGCCACCGGTAAAAACCTATCTTCAGAAAATCCGCGCGGTTTGCGATAAATACGACGTTTTGCTGATTCTTGATGAGGTCATGTCAGGCATGGGCCGCACCGGCCACCTGTTTGCCTGCGAAGAAGACGGCGTGGTGCCCGATATTATTACCATTGCCAAAGGCCTGGGGGCCGGTTACCAACCCATTGGCGCCACCCTGTGCACCGATAAAATTTACGATGTGATTGTTAATGGCAGCGGTTTTTTCCAGCATGGCCATACCTATATTGGTCACGCCACCGCCTGCGCCGCTTCGCTGGCCGTTCAAAAAACCATTCAGGAACAAAACCTGCTGGCCAATGTGCTACAGCGTGGCGAACAACTGCGCGGCGAATTGCACCAGACCTTTGCCAACCATCCGCATATTGGCGACATTCGCGGGCGCGGGCTGTTTGTGGGCATTGAACTGGTGCAAGACCGGGAAAGCAAAAAACCCCTGGATCCGGCGCTTAAAACCCATGCCCGAATCAAGGCACAGGCCAAGGAAAACGGCCTGCTGGTTTATCCCATGGGCGGCACCATCGACGGACGCCTGGGTGATCACATTTTGCTGGCACCGCCCTTTATTTGCACCGAAGCAGACATTAGCGATATTGTGGGCCGGCTAAGCGATACGGTATCGCAGGTTTTATAATATGAATTAACCCGGCCCCCGTTTTTTCCTCCGGGAGAAACCACCTATTAAATCATGTACAAAACAACAGGAGATACAATTTAATGGCACGTTTACCTTATGCCGATTTAACCACCCCACAAACCAAACCCCTGGTAGACCAGATTGTGGCCGAACGTGGCAGCGTGATTCATTTATACCAAATGCTGTTGCACAGCCCCGCCATTGCCCAGGGCTGGTTGGATTACCTGACCGCGGTACGCCAGAAAAGCAGCCTGCCCGGCGATATCCGTGAATTGATTATCATGCGGGTGGCGGTATTGAATGGCGCCCCCTACGAAGCAGACCAGCACGCCCCCATTGCCCTGAAAGAGGGAGTCACCCAGGCCCAGCTTGATGCACTGGACAACTGGGAAAGCAGCGATCTGTTTGATGAAAAAACCCGCGCCGTGCTGGCATACACCGATTCAATGACCCGGCAGATTCAGGTACCCGGGGAGGTTTTTGAGGCCATACGCAAGCATTATGGCAACCAGCAGTTGGTGGAACTGACCGCCACCATTGGTGCCTACAATATGGTGTCACGCTTTCTTGAAGCGCTGGATATTCATCAGGATGATAAACGCTAAACGGGTGGTTGCGGATCCGCTCGGCAGGCTTGGTTTGGGGCTGTGACTTGTTTATGCAACCATCCTGGTGCTTCGTTTAAGACTGCCAAGTGTTCCGCAACCACCCCGGTGCTTCGTTTGAGGCTGCCAAGTGTTCCGCAACCACCCCGTCAGGCTTTGCCTGCCACCCCTCCGCAGAGGGGAATTTACCTTCTTCGTGGAAACGTCTGTGCTACACATTCCCCTCCTGCGGAGGGGTGGCGCAAAGCGCCGGGGTGGTTGCGGAACACTTGGCAGTCTTAAACAAAGCCCCTGCCGGGGTGGTCGCTTAAGTCCAGACAGCCTCAAGCCGCAGCCTGGGGTTTCACCAACGCCAGCTCCACGCAGATAGGTGCATGGTCGGATATTTTGCTCCAGGGCCTGCCTTTTAACACCTGGGCCGAACGGATCTCAAAACCACGATGATACATTCTGTCCAGCCTTAGCCACGGGAAGGCTGCCGGGAACGTACGGGGGGGTGGCAATTCGTTCGGGTCCTGCAGGTGCTTAAGCACCTTGGGCAGGGTTTTCAGGGAAATCTCGGGGATTTTAATTCGCTGGTAGCGCAGCTTTTTCTCGGTCTCCATCAGCTTCCTGAAACTGAAGGTATCCCAAAGGCGCTTGAATGAAACCTTCATTCGGGGCAGTTCGTCATCAAGCCGCAGCGGTGTCTGAGCAAATACCTCATGCACGCCCAGCTCTTTGGCAAAAAAAGGCGCCAGTTTTTCATTCCAGTCGTTGAAGTCACCGGCAATAATCAAGGGTTCATCTTCGGGCACCAAGCGCTTGATGCGTTCGATAATGGCCGCGACCTGACGAATCCGGCTGCCATGGAACAGGCCCAGGTGCACCACAAAACAGTGTACGCGATGGCCCCCAACCTTTACCCGGGCATGCAAAACACCGCGCTGCTCCAGTTTATGGTCGGAAATATCTTCATTTTCATGATCAATAATTTCATACTTGGACAACAGGGCATTGCCATGATCGGTTTTTTTCCGGATGGCATTGCAGCCGTAGGCCACTTCCATATGTAAATGCCCGGCCAACAAAGCAGGCTGGGCATGCAAATGGTGTTCCCTTTCATTTCGTCCCTGGATTTCCTGCAGGAAAACCAGATCCGCCTTCAGGCCCGAGAGTCCTGCACTAAGCTCAAGCAGCGAGCTGCGACGCCCCAACGCGGTTTTCCCTTTGTGGATGTTATAACTGACAATTCTGAGTACTGTCATGTTTTTGCTTATTCCTTAAAGAATGAACAGGGTAACCAGCCACTGAACAACCACTTGGATGATTGGAAAAATAATAGGGGTGAGCAAGCCGGTTACTATTAATCCTATGAGTATGAACATGCCGTAAGGTTCAATTTTATTGTATTCCCAGGCCAGCTTTGGCGGCAGCAAACCCGACAGCACCCGTCCGCCATCCAGGGGCAGCAAGGGGAACAGGTTGAAAACCATTAAAATGACGTTGACCTGAATGCCCGCGATGGCCATGAGCCACCAAAAGCTGCCAAAACCGCCCAACTCAAGGGCGACTCTGGCCATGATGGCCCAGAAAACAGCCATGACCAGATTCGCACCGGGCCCGGCCGCAGCCACCCAGATCATGTCTTTTTTGGGATTGCGCAAATTGTTGAAATTGACCGGTACCGGTTTGGCCCAGCCAAAAATAAACCCGGTGTTCAGCAGGGCCATGGCCAGCGGCACAACAATAGTGCCCACAGGATCAATATGTTTGGCCGGGTTCAAACTGATTCGCCCCAGCATAAATGCGGTCTGGTCGCCAAACTTCCGGGCGGCATAACCATGGGCTGCCTCGTGCAAGGTAATTGCAAACAGCAAGGGCAGCGCATAAACGGTAATTGATTGAACTATTTGGCCAAAATCCACAAAAACGACTCCAGAAATTCCATAAGGCCCGAAACGGGCAGGTAAAACACGCCATCACAGTCATTGCGCCCATTAATGAGAATAATTAATGCAACATCCTGCTTTGATCCCCATTTTACCAGCAAGTTGTTGGCAGACTTGTTAAGTGAAAAAAAGACTTCGTTGCAAGAACGCAAAACTTGCAATCGTTTACACCCGGAATAAGGGACTTGCCCTGATTATGTTTAAAATGGGGCAAAAACTTTTGTACAGCGGTACAGTACGGCAACCATGGTTTCAAGGAAAATACAATGCGCTTGGATGGGTCAGACGAAAGTAAAAACATAGAAGACCGTCGTGGCAACCGCACGGGAATGGGTGGCGGCATGTTCGGGGGAGGAAGAGGTGGTGGCGGTGGTGGCAAGAAATTTGGCCTGGAAAGCGGCAATATTGCTCAGTGTGATACCTTTGCCAGCACCCGGTAAGCGCCAGGAAACCAGCGCTACGGCTTTGTCATAATATAAAAGTTATGACAAAGCCGTAAATATCATTTTATTTTCAAAACCACATCAGGTTACATTGGCCGCATACATGAAAATGCATTGTTTTCATGATACTGCCGGGAAACCTCCATCACATTGCACAGACCCGGCATTGTCTTTCCGGAGTCTTTGAAATGTCCAATACGTCCCAATCATTAAGTGTGCAAAAAGCCCTTGATGATGCCCCCATTTCCCGCTACCAGTGGAAAACCATCCTGCTGTGCTTTTTGATTGTTGCCACCGATGGCCTTGATACGGCCGCCATCGGTTTTATCGCCCCGGCCATTATTGCCGATTGGGGCTTAAGCAGGCCCCAGCTAACCCCCCTGTTCATTTCGGGCCTTATTGGCCTGACCCTTGGCGCCATTATCTTTGGCCCGCTGGCTGACCGTCTGGGCCGCAAGAAAATTCTCATCTTCAGCGTTTTCTTTTTTGGCCTCATGAGTCTGCTGTCGGCCTTTTCCCCCAATATGGAAACCCTGGCCTTTCTGCGTTTTTTAACCGGCATCGGTCTGGGAGGGGCCATGCCCACCGCCATTACCCTGACGTCCGAATTCCTGCCTGCCCGTCGTCGCTCAGCCCTGGTGACCCTAATGTTTTGTGGATTCACGCTGGGTTCGGCCCTGGGAGGCGTGCTTACCGCACAATTGCTGCACTTGGTTAATTGGCACGGCATTCTGGTACTGGGTGGTGTACTGCCGCTGGCACTGGTGATTATGTTGTCCATCTTCCTGGATGAGTCTCCCCGTTATCGTGTCAGCAAAAACGAGCCCGCTCAAAACATTGCCGCTTTCATGGGAAAAATTACCGGTAAAACCTACCCCAATACCGTCTTCCATCTGGATGAAATCAAAACCGGCAAAAGTGCGGTTACCGCCCTGTTCCAGCCCGGCCTGTTCATGGTGACTGCAGTGTTATGGCTGGCATTTTTCATGAGTTTCCTGATTATTTACCTGTTCTCCAGCTGGGTACCCACCCTGCTTGGCAGTATTGGTGTCGAACTGTCCAAAGCATCCTGGATTACCGCTGCCTTCCAGATTGGTGGCACCCTGGGCGCCATTTACCTGGGCAACCTCATGGACAAGCGCAACCCTTATAAAGTGTTAATTACCAGCTATATCCTGGGTGCCGGTTTCATTGCCCTTATTGGTTTTTCAACCAGTAATATTCCTTTATTGGTGCTGGGCATTTTTGGTGCCGGTGTGGGCATTAGTGGCGCACAGGTAGGATTCAACTCTTTATCTGCCATTTTGTATCCCACCGAATGCCGGGCAACCGGTGTTAGCTGGGCCAATGCCGCCGGACGCTGCGGTGCCATTTTTGGTGCGTTTGCGGGTGGCACCATGATTTCCTGGGGCTATGAGTTCACGACCATCTTCAAGGCACTGGCCTTCCCCGCCTTGATTACCGCTTCATGCATCCTGGTGCTGTATATGTTCTCGCTAGCCAAACAAAAGCGGGCACGCCAAGGCACCACCATGAATGCAACACCCGCCAATGCATCGTAAAACCATTTATTTGCAGCAGTCACACTCAATTATAAAACGGGAAGACGCCCCTGCTGTCGGGGGTCTTCCGCACCAGCCAAATGGCCTTAACCATCAAAAAAAGACAAACAATGACTAAACTTTACAGCTTTTTCAACAGTTCCGCCTCTTACCGTGTACGTATTGCTTTAGCGCTAAAAGGCATCCAGTACGAAACCGCAGGCATTAATATCCGTTCAGGTGAGCAGAACGATCCCGAGTTTTGCAAGCTGAACCCCATGGCCCTGGTACCTGCCCTGGCGGATATTCCTGAAGGATCCATTGGTCAGTCGCTGGCCATCATTGATTACCTGGACCGGAAATACCCCAACGTTGCCCCGCTTATCCCTGAAGATACCGCGCAGCGTGCCCTGGTTCTGGAAATCGCCTATGGCATTGCCTGCGATATTCACCCCGTTAACAATATGCGTATCCTGAAATACTTAAGCAAAGACCTTCAGATCAGTGAGGAACAAAAACAGGCCTGGTATGAACACTGGATCGCAACGGGCTTGAAAAGTATTGAAGCTTTGCTTGAAAAAGCCAGCTCTGATCATTTCTGCGTTGGCGATACGCCCACTCTGGCCGACTGCTGCCTGATTCCGCAGCTGGCCAACGCCATTCGCATGAAATGTGATGTGAGCGCCTATCCCCGTTGCCTGAAAGTGTACGGGCATTGCACAAGCATGCCCGCCTTCAAGGCCGCGGCACCTGAGAACCAGCCCGATTACATCGCACCGGCTAACGCCTGATATGTCTTGTGCCCACGCAGGAGCATGGGCACGAGTATATTACATCGCACCGGCTACTGCCTGATATGTCTTGTGCCCACGCGGGAGCATGGGCACGAGTAGTAGCGTGCGCACGAAAGGAAGATTGTCTTGTGCCCACGCTCCTGCGGGGGCACACAAACAGGCGTGGGAAAAAGCCCGCTTCTTCTTATTACCGCGATGCCTCTACCAGGTGCCCGAGGAAGGCCTCGAGCGTATCTGACGGCGGTTCGTTCTGACGCCAGAAAATACCCACACTGCCCTTTTGTTCGATTTTGGGCAAGTCCAGAATCACCAGCTGCCGCTCTTTGGCAAAACTGTCAGCCAGTCGCTGTGACAGAATCCCCACCATATCGCTACCCTGCAACATGCGAACCGTGGCGCTCATGGAGCCAGATTCGACATGATTGGCTGGCATCATCATGCCCAGGTCCACCAGGGCATGGTCAATACTGCTGCGGATTGGCGTGCCGGTAGGCCAGACAATCCAGTCATAATCACCAAGCTGTGCCCAGTCAATATTGGACTGGCCCGCCAGGGGATGCCACGGTCTTGCCAAAAAACAGATGGGTTCGGTATACAGGACCTTGTAATTCAACGGCAATTGCAGGGCGCTTCCCCCCACCCGGCCAATGACCGCATCAATATGGCCGGACACCAATTGTTCCAGCAAAGGCATCATGACGCTTTCAATGATGCGTACATGAACATTGGGGTAATCCTTGAGCAGATCCAGCACGGCTTTTGATACGACATCGGTGGCCACCGGTGAACTGCCAATCATAAGCGAACCCTGGATACCTTCCTTGAACAATTCTATGTCCCGGGTAGAACGCTCCAGGTCATTAACCAGTCGTCGTGCATGCTTAACCACCAGCAAGCCCCCCGGCGTGGGCCGGATGCCCTTGCTATGCCTTTCAAACAGGGGCATGCCGATTTCTTCTTCCAAGCCAGACAGCCATTTTGACAGGGCCGGCTGGGTAATGTTCATGAGCTCGGACACCCGGGTCAGATTTTTCTGCTCGGCCAGCGCCACCAGTGTTTTCAGGTGATGAAATTTAAGTTTAGCAATCCAGCTCATGATTAAAACCGACCGTTATATTAAAAACAAATAGCAAGCGCAAAAATACCGCTTTGCGCCGTATTTTTACATAACTATCAACAAGGGGCCTTATTTTCTGATCACCGTTTCCTGCGGGATTTTTTCCAGCAGGCTGTCAAGATCGCCATAAACCCGGTCCATCAGTTCTTTGCCAATTCTTTCCTCCAGCGCGTTATGCCGGTTTTCAATCAGTGGCTTGATCCGGGCCAGCAAAGCCAGCCCTTTTTCGGTCAGGTACACTTCCTGCCTGCGCTGGTCCTGCTGCGAACGGCTGCGACTGATCAGGCCTGACTGTTCCATGCCCGTCAGCATCCGAGTCAGGCTGGAGCCCAGCAACATGCAAACACTGGAAAGCTGGTTGGGCTCCAGGGGTTCTTGCTCTCCCAGGGCACGCAGCACCCGCCATTGCTGGTCGGTCAGGCCTTCGGCATGTAAAAGAGGACGAAAGTGCACCATGAGCGCTTCACGTACGGAAAGCAGCAAATAGGGCAAGCTGCGGTAAGACGATGCGCTCATTTGGCCTTCACCCCCTTGGGAACATAAACCTCCTCCCGGTGAACGTCATGTGACACGAAACCAATATCATTTTCAGGCATGGCCAGAAATTCGGGCTTGTCCAGCGTTTGACGGATATCCATCAGGCCCGATTGCCAGTGGTCTTTCATGCTGGCAAGTCCAAACTGATAATCCTTATTATGGCGTTCGTAAGGGCGGTCGCGGTAAATCAGCTGAATGACATTGTATTTCCGCTTGTCGGCCAGCTCTTTGATCTTGGCCAGCGAACCATTCTCAGGTAATTTTTCAGGGGGCACCAGTTCCAGCAACTTGCCAATGGCATGACGCATTTCCTGAACCTGCTTCCAGTAATCGGTCAGCATACGGGTCCGGCTGGAATATTGAATTTCCTTTTGCCGGTCATTCACCTGTTCCATGTTTTGTGGAACATGCCCGCGGGCACTCCAGAGATCAACCTGGAACACCAGGGTATCGCGGCTGGGTTTGGCGCCCAGCACATAGGTCAGTGGCGTGTTGGAAACAATGCCGCCGTCCCAATAGTAATCACCATCAATTTCCACCGGGGCAAAGGCCGGAGGCAGTGCCCCCGAAGCCATGAAATGCTCTGCCCGCAACTCATGGCATTCATTGTCAAAATAGACAAAGTTGCCGGTACGCACATTCACCGCCCCCACGGAAACATGAACATTGCATTTGTTGCTGTTGATACGGTCAAAATCGCAGAATTTTTCCAGCGTATGTTTCAGGGCAGACGTATCGTAATAACTGGCCTGTTCAGGTATGCCATGCCCCACCATGGCCGGTGGCGGAATGCGAGGCTGGTAAAACCCGTTCTGGCCATCAAAAATGGCACTTAAGCCATACATGTTACCAAGACCGATCTTGAACCAGTCATGCATATTGAACAGGCCCTGCTCGAAAAACGGCAACATGGACATGCCCAAATTGGGCTGGCAGATGGTTTCCCAGAACTGATGCAGTTTTTCAACGCGATCTTGTGGAGCATTCCCGGCAATAATGGCGGTATTCAGGGCACCAATAGAGATCCCGGAAATATGATTGGGCATGATGCCCGCTTCATTCAGGCCCTGGTAGACCCCGGCCTGATAAGCACCCAGCGCCCCACCACCCTGCAATACAAGGGCGATGCGTTCATAATGAGGCAAATTCAATGACTTCTCCGAACAATAACAAAAACAATTTAGTGCATATACCAGCCGTGGCTGACCGTAATTGACTGGCCGGTAAGGGCTTTATTAGGGAACGCCGCCAAAAACAAGGCGGTTTGGGCAATATCTTCGGCGGTGGTGAATTCCCCGTCTACGGTGCCGCCGAGCATGACATTTTTAACCACTTCTTCTTCAGAAATACCCAGTTCTTTGGCCTGTTCGGGAATTTGTTTTTCAACAATGGGGGTACGCACGAATCCGGGGCAAATGACATGCGAACGGACATTGTGTTCGGCGCCTTCCTTGGCCAGTACGCGAGCCAGGCCCAGCAAACCGTGCTTGGCGGTTACGTAAGGGGCTTTCAGTTTGGAAGCCAGGTGAGAGTGCACCGAACCCATATAAATAACCACCCCGCCACGTCCTGAAGGATACATGTGATTAAGCGCGGCCTTGGTGGTCAGGAATGCGCCATCCAGGTGAATCGCCAGCATCTGTTTCCATTTGGCGTAATCGAATTTGTCGATGGATTCGATGGTTTGAATGCCCGCATTGGACACCAGAATATCAATCGAGCCAAACTTGGCCACCACGGCTTCAACGCCCTGGTTGACCTGATCTTCACTGGTCACGTCCATGGCAACCCCAATGGCTTTGCCACCGGCATTGATGATTTCATCAGCCACTTTGTTGGCCCCGTCAATGTTCAGGTCGGCAATGCCAACCGCTGCACCTGCCCTGGCATAGGTCAGGGCGATTTCACGGCCCAAACCACTGGCGGCTCCGGTCACCAACGCCACTTTTCCATTTAACGAGGTTTGTACTTCTGTTGTCATGCTTAACTCCATTCCTGTTTGGTTTTAATTGAATGATCTTAATGCCATTTGATGTAATTATTTTGAATCCGTCATGAATCCGGCCTATATTTACAAATATTAATGCACAAAAAAGCATAGCATAGGTTCAGGCTTCAAACCTGTTTGCCTGCAACACCGGCAGCTGATATTGCTCATCAGGAACAGTGATGCAAGCTAAAAATGGCTCAGTACGCTACGCCCCAGGTCTCACACACGGCCCGGCGGATGAGCTGGCTGTTCTTATCAGTTTCATATTCGGCCGGATAAATATAGCTTAGACGCGAACGCATATCATACCCGGGCACCAGGGCAATATTTTTGCCTGCCTTGATGGCCCGATAGGCTTCACGAGAAGGGATCAGCGTGATGGCCAGGTTGCTGGCAACCAGTTCTATGCATAAATCAATATCATCACAAACCAGTGCGGTTTGCGGTGAAAGCTTGTGCTGATGCCAGAAGCGGTTGCTGATTTTGTCACCGGCCGAAAAAGCCGGACGCTCTATCCAGGTGGCCGTCCTGAAAAACGTCCTGGGGTCTTCAATGGCTTCGGCCAGCCGCTGCACGGCCACGATCAGCACATAATGCACCTCGTCCAGTTCAATGGAATACACCGTGCGGTAAGGGTTGTCACCCAGAAAAAAACCGGCGTCGAGCTCTTTCTTGCGGACCTTGTTCAGGACCTCGCCGCTAAGGCTGTTTTCCACATGCAAGTACAGGGAGCTGTCCAGTTCCAGAGTGCGGTTGAGCAAACGGCTTAGCATTTGCCGGTCAACCGATTGGATAATACCCAGTTTTGCCTGCTCTACATAAGTGGATGAAAGGCTCAGGGCAAAAACATCAAGCTCACGCATTTGCTGCAGGATGGATTCAGCCTTGGGTAAAAAAGCCTCACCGGCCGGCGTCAATTTCATGCCCTGGGTATTGCGTTCAAACAAACTTACGTCAAGATTGCGCTCGATAGCCTTGATTTGTGCGGTTACGGCAGGCTGTGACAGGTGCAGGGATTCTGCTGCCTGTGTCAAATGCCCGTAATGGGCCACTGCCACAAAACTTTTCAGTTGGGTCAGATCCATTTATCCTCCTGGGTACTTCATTTAAATATAAACTTTTTTAATAATTGTTTTTCAGTGTTTTTTGATCATTTCATGACGCCTGTTAAGGGCGTTATTTTTTACCGCGTTTTTATTGTACGCCCGTGCCACAAAAATTTTTTCGAAGAACCGTAATTATTTTTTGATTTAAATCAAAGAGTTTACTCCGCGAACTTTTTACATATTGCCTAAATCTCCCGGAAAATAAAATCAAGCTATTGATTTTATTGAATTTTTTCATCCATTATAATTAGAGCAAATAATAATAATCAAAAAAGAAAATTAGAAAAGCCCGCCCTGTCTCCTTTACATTACGCAAAGTCCAATAACAACAAAGCAGTCCCTTCTTTTTTAAAAAACAGTTTTACTTTACCGGAGACATAAAGTGGATAAACTGACACAAAGGGTATTGGATAACCCTGAGTTCCAAAAAATGGCACATCAGAAAAGTGTGCTGGGATGGAGCTTTTCCATCCTCATGTTTAGCATCTATGTGGTTTACATCATGTATATCGGGGTCAGCCCCGAATCCTTCGGGGTCCCTGTAGAAACCAACAGCATTACCACCTGGGGCATTTATATTGGCCTGTTCGTGATTTTGTTTGCCATTGCGATTACCGGCATTTATGTGCATAAAGCCAATGGCGTTTTCGAAGAAACCACCCAACGCGTGATTCGTGCCGTACAGGAGCAAAACCATGAATAAGCATTTACTGGCCCTGCTGGCCGGCCTGTTCGGCACCTCGGCCTGGGCCGACGCCCTGACCGGTGAAGTTGAAAAGCAACCCATGAACATTCCGGCCATTATCATGTTCTTCCTGTTCGTGGCTGCCACGCTTTACATTACGTATTGGGCTGCCCGTAAAAACACCACCGCCAGCGATTTCTACACGGCCGGTGGTGGTATTTCCGGCTTTAAAAACGGCCTGGCGATTGCGGGCGACTACATGTCCGCGGCTTCTTTCCTGGGCATTTCCGCCATGGTGTACACCACCGGCTACGATGGCCTGATTTACTCCACCGGCTTTCTGGTTGGCTGGCCCATTGTGCTTTTCCTGATTGCAGAACGCTTGCGCAATCTGGGCAAATTCACCTTTGCCGATGTGGCTGCCTATCGCCTGAAGCAAACCCCGGTCCGCCTTTTTGCGGCTTCGGGCACCCTGCTGGTGGTCATGATTTACCTGATTGCCCAGGTAGTGGGCGCAGGCAAGCTGATCCAGCTGCTGTTTGGCATGAACTATATCTGGGCCGTGCTTATCGTGGGTGTGTTAATGGTCATGTATGTGCTGTTTGGCGGCATGCTAGCCACCACCTGGGTGCAAATCATCAAGGCGGTCCTGCTGTTGTCAGGGGCCACGTTCATGGCATTCATGGTATTGAAAATAGCCGATTTCAGCCCTGAGATCATGTTTAAAAAAGCCACCGAAGTTCATGAAAAGGGCACGTCCATCATGAGTCCGGGCGGACTGGTGAAGAACCCGATTGACGCCCTTTCGCTGGGCGTTGCCTTAATGTTCGGCACCGCAGGTCTGCCTCATATCCTGATGCGCTTTTTCACAGTGAAAGATGCCAAGCAGGCACGTAAATCCGTGTTTGTGGCAACCGGCTTTATTGGTTACTTCTACATCCTGACCTTCATTATCGGTTTTGGCGCCATCATGCTGCTTACCAAAGATCCGCAGTTTTTTGAAACCGTGGTCAAGGACGGGGTTGAAGTGACTCAAATTATCGGGGGCACCAATATGGCGGCCGTGCATTTGTCCAATGCCGTGGGTGGCAATATTTTCCTGGGCTTTATTTCTGCGGTTGCCTTTGCCACCATTCTGGCCGTGGTTGCCGGTCTGACGCTGTCAGGAGCTTCTGCCGTCAGCCATGACCTGTACGCGTCGGTCATTATGAAAGGCAAGGCCCGTCCACACGATGAAATGCGCATTTCCCGTTTAACCACCCTGGTGCTGGGTGTGCTGGCCATTATCCTGGGAGTTGCCTTCGAAAACCAGAACGTGGCCTTCATGGTGGGCCTGGCCTTTGCGCTGGCCGCATCCGCCAACTTCCCCATCCTGTTCCTGTCCATGTTCTGGAAGAACCTGACCACACGGGGTGCCGTGGTGGGTGGCTTTAGTGGCCTGATTGCCGCAACTGTCCTGATTGTGCTGGGACCAACGGTATGGGTCAGTGTGCTGCATAATGACGCGCCCATCTTCCCGTATGGCAACCCGGCCCTGTTTACCATTCCCCTGACCTTTATCGTGGCATGGCTGGTTTCCGTTACCGACACCTCTGAACGTGCCAAACTGGACAAAGCGGGCTTCCAGGCACAATATGTCCGCTCAATGACAGGAATTGGCGCATCGGGTGCCGCGCAACATTAAAATAAAATGAAGGCCGGATAGTTGACTGTCACCTATCCGGCAACGATTGAATTTTAACTAAAACACAAGGGACAAATCATGTCAGCAATTGAATCAGTATTGAAAGAAAGCCGGGTCTTCCAACCCAACGATGATTTTGTAAATAACGCCAATATCAGCAGCGATGCCTACAACGCGCTGTGCAACAAGGCCAATGAAGATTACGAGGGCTTTTGGGCAGATGCCGCCAGGGAGAACCTGACATGGAAAAAGCCTTTTACACAGGTACTTGATGAAAGCAAGGCCCCTTTCTATAAATGGTTTGCCGATGGTGAGCTGAATGCCTCCTATAACTGCATAGACCGTCATCTTATCGACAAAGCCAACAAAACCGCCATTATATATGAGAAAGATGATGGCCAGAGCGAACACATTACCTACCAGCAGCTGCATGACCGCGTCTGCCAGTTTGCCAATGGCCTGAAAAGTCTGGGCGTGCGTAAAGGCGATCGCGTGGTTATTTACATGCCCATGAGCGCCGAAGCCGTGATCGCGATGCAGGCCTGCGCCCGTATTGGTGCCATCCATTCCGTGGTTTTTGGTGGTTTTTCTTCAGGTGCCGTGCGTGATCGCATCAAGGATGCCGAAGCCAAGATCATTGTTACCGCGAATGAAAGCGTGCGTGGCGGCAAGTTCACCCCGCTGAAATCAACCGTTGACGAAGCGCTGTCGCATGGCGACTGCACCAGCGTTGAAAAAGTGATCGTGCTCAAACGCACCGATAGCGACACGCCCTGGAACGAGTCGCACGACCTCTGGTGGCACGATGTCATCCAGGGCCAGGCCAGTCAGTGCGAACCCGAATGGATGAACGCCGAAGACCCCCTGTTCATTCTGTATACCTCGGGCAGTACCGGCAAACCCAAAGGGGTTCAGCACAGTACTGGCGGTTATCTGCTGGGCGGCGTTTTATCCATGCGCTGGGTGTTTGATTACAAATCCAATGATGTGTTCTGGTGCACGGCCGATGTGGGCTGGATTACCGGCCATACCTTTATCTGCTACGCACCGCTGGCCGTGGGTGCCACCCAGATCGTGTTCGAAGGCGTGCCTACTTACCCCGACGCCTCCCGCTTCTGGCAAATGATCGAAAAACACAAGGTCACCACTTTCTATACCGCCCCTACCGCCATCCGTTCCCTGATCAAGCTGGGCCCCGATTTGCCTGGCAAGTTTGACCTTTCTTCATTGCGCCTGCTGGGTTCCGTGGGTGAGCCCATCAACCCCGAAGCCTGGATGTGGTATTACGAAACCGTTGGCCAAAGCCGCTGCCCCATTGTGGACACCTGGTGGCAAACCGAAACCGGGGCGCATATGATTGCCCCCATTCCCGGTGCTTTCTCCATCAAGCCCGGCTCATGCACCCTGCCGTTGCCCGGCATTATGGCCGATATTGTTGATGAGTCCGGTGCCTCGGTAGAACAAGGCAAAGGCGGCTCGCTGGTTATCAAGCGACCTTTCCCGTCACTGCTGCGCACCATCTGGCGCGATGATGCCCGCTTCGCCTCAACCTATTTCCCCGATGAGTTCGGTGGCAAGATGTATCTGGCCGGTGATTCTGCCTATCGCGATGAACAAGGTTATATCTGGATCATGGGCCGTATTGACGACGTCCTGAACGTTTCCGGACACCGCCTGGGCACCATGGAAATTGAATCGGCCCTGGTGGCCAACCCGCTGGTGGCCGAGGCCGCCGTGGTTGGCAAGCCGCACGACGTCAAGGGCGAAGCGGTGGTGGCCTTTGTGGTATTGAAAGGCAATCGCCCCGAAGGCGATGAGGCCCAAAAAGTGGCTGCCGAACTGAAGAGCTGGGTGGCTCATGAAATTGGCAAGATTGCCCAGCCCGATGACATCCGCTTTGGTGAAAACCTGCCCAAGACCCGCTCAGGCAAAATCATGCGCCGCCTGCTAAGGACCCTGGCCAAGGGTGAAACCGTTACCCAGGACATTTCCACCCTGGAAAACCCACATGTAATGGAGCAGCTAAGCAAAAGCATTTAAACATTCCCCTCCCATGGAGGGGTGTCGCGAAGCGACGGGGTGGTATGCATTCCCACGCAGGAGCGTGGGAACGAGTATATATATTATGCGTCCTGAAGTGTTACGCAACCACCCCGTCAGGCTTCGCCTGCCACCCCTCCGCAGAGGGGAATTTTCCTTCTTCGTGGAATCACCTGTGCCCCACATTCCCCTCCGTGGAGGGGTGGCGCAAAGCGACGGGGTGGTATGCTTATTTCACTTCAATATTGCGCAGGCGGATATGCAGCTCACGCAATTGTTTCTCGTCTACGGCAGAAGGTGCCTGGGTTAGCAGGCATTGTGCACGCTGGGTTTTCGGGAAGGCAATCACGTCACGGATAGAATCGGCGCCGGCCATTAATGTGACCAGGCGATCCAGGCCGAATGCCAGTCCACCGTGCGGAGGTGCACCATACTGCAGCGCATCCAGCAGGAAGCCAAATTTTGCACGGGCTTCTTCAGCGTTGATTTTCAGGGCACGGAATACCTTGCTCTGGACTTCTTCACGGTGAATACGAACAGAGCCGCCGCCCACTTCCCAGCCATTAAGCACCAGGTCATAGGCTTTGGCATAGGCTTTGGAAGGATCGGTCTCGAGGTAATCTTCATGACCGTCTTTGGGACTGGTAAAGGGATGATGTGCAGCGGTATAACGCTCTTCTTCCTCGTCGTATTCAAACATCGGGAAGTCAACAATCCACAGGGGTTTCCAGGTTTTTTCAAACAGACCGTGTTCTTTGGCAAAATCGCTATGGCCCAGCTTGACGCGCAGGGCACCAATCGCGTCGTTAACCACTTTGGCCTTGTCGGCACCAAAGAACAGGATATCGCCATCCTGGGCACCGGTACGTTTGATGATTTCTGCCAGGGCCGCATCGTGAATGTTTTTCACAATGGGTGACTGCAGGCCATCACGGCCCTTGGCCACTTCATTGACCTTGATCCAGGCCAGGCCCTTGGCACCGTAAATAGCCACGAATTGGGTGTAGTCGTCGATTTCCTTGCGTGACAGGGCCGCACCGTTGGGTACGCGCAGGGCAACCACACGGCCACCTGCCTGGTTGGCAGCACCCGAGAAGACTTTGAAATCAACGTCTTTCATGACATCGGTCAATTCAGTGAACTCAAGTTTCACGCGCATGTCGGGCTTGTCTGAACCAAAGCGGCTCATGGCTTCATCCCAGGACATGATCGGGAAAGTGGCGTCAAGATCCACACCTTGCACAACCTTGAAGATATGACGCAGCATGCCTTCAAAAATTTCACGGATCTGCTCTTCGTTCAGGAACGAGGTTTCACAGTCGATCTGGGTGAATTCGGGCTGGCGGTCGGCGCGCAAGTCTTCGTCGCGGAAGCATTTGGTGATTTGGTAATAACGGTCGAAGCCGGATACCATTAACATTTGCTTGAACAGCTGCGGAGACTGTGGCAGCGCAAAGAACTGGCCATCATGAACACGGGAAGGTACCAGGTAATCGCGGGCACCTTCTGGCGTGCTCTTGGTCAGCATGGGGGTTTCAATATCGATAAACCCCAGGTTGTCCAGGTACTTGCGCACCTCAATGGAAACGCGGTAACGCAACATGAGGTTGCGCTGCATTTGCGGACGACGCAGGTCAAGCACACGATGGGTAAGGCGGGTGGTTTCTGACAGGTTGTCGTCATCAAGCTGGAACGGCGGGGTTACCGAGGCGTTCAGGACTTCAACTTCACGGCACAGGATTTCAACCTCGCCGGACTTCAGCTCGGGGTTGATCGTGCCTTCGGGACGGTTGCGCACCAGACCGGTAATACGGATACAGTATTCGTTGCGAATGCTTTCGGCAATTTCAAATGCGGCTTCATTGTCGGGATCAAAAACGATTTGGGCAAGCCCTTCACGATCGCGCAAGTCGATAAAAATAACGCCACCATGATCGCGACGACGATGCACCCAACCAAATAATGTAACGGTTTGATCGAGGTGATCAAGACAAACCTGACCGGTATAGCAGGTACGCATAATTGAAATGCTCCGAAAAATCTGTAAACAATCGGCATTGCGCCAGCAATGCCGGTGATATTCTAGTTAAAAATCAAGCTGAAGTACTGCTGCTTCCTGATGTGGAAGCGGTACTGCCCGCTGACGTGGACGATGCGCCGGCACTGGCTGAGGCACCGCCGGAAGAAGCGCTGCCACCACGGAAATCGGTCACATACCACCCCGTTCCTTTTAATTGAAAACCTGCTGCGGTAACCTGTTTGGCGTAGGTTTCCTGATTGCATTCAGGACAAACGGTAAGGGGTTCATCAGACATTTTTTGCAGCACATCCTGCTCATGACCGCAAGCGCTGCATTTATATGCATAAATTGGCACAGCTTAACTCACAAAAAAAG
>LFRM01237019.1_pt1 | contig 27150 bp, 27 predicted proteins | sample 618341 | NCBI WGS metagenome assembly LFRM01 (sample SAMN03654438, study PRJNA283298) | anaerobic digester metagenome | isolation source: pool of bioreactors CSTR01a, CSTR02a, and CSTR03a thermophilic anaerobic... | place: Denmark: Kgs. Lyngby | collected 2014-05-21 | reverse complement strand
AATTCAGTGATATCAGCAATAGAGCTGTCAGCACTGATCAGGCGATCGGCTGTGTCGCTGTGGTTGTCGATGGTCATAAAGGCTGCGCCTACAGGCGCGGACGGTGGTAACTCGCGTGACCAAGCCGCAGTGACTTGGATAGGCGATTGCGTTGCTTCAGCAGTAGCAACTGCAGCGTGATGCTCGGACTCAGCATGTGCAGGCAGTGATGCTGTCAGTGACAATGCAAACAAGCTAGCAGCAAGGGCGGTTAAACGCATAGAGAAAACTCCTGTAATTATTATCGCAAGGTAATGGTCTTGGGAAAGCAATTTAGCACGGTGCAGTTCGCAAGGGACTGCGACATTGTGCAGCAGTCTGAATGTAGGAGATATGTGTAGAGCTGTAGTTCAGACCTTTCAATATAGTCAATTTAACATAATATTGATTATGGCATACTTGTATATATTCTAAATCGGCTGGTTTTCGTCTGTAATCACCTTTAAGGCGTTATTATCATCATCCATAGCATTATCAACGTAATCAGTCTTTAAACCGCTTTCCATGCTCTCAAGCTCTCCTAGCAACGAACTGAAGCTAACCCGTGAAGCATTGTTCATGGATTCGCTTGCCGCATCGCTAACGACCGTCTGCACTGTTGCGACCACGGCCTCTTGTTCTGTTGGATCATTAGCAACCGCTTGCAGCTCTTGTAACTCACTGTGATTGGGCAGCTCATCCAGTGTGCGCAAGTTAAAGTAATCTAGAAACGCTTTCGTGGTGGCTAACATCGCGGGCTTACCTGGCACGTCTTTATAACCGACGACACGTATCCATTCGCGCTCAAGTAAGGTTTTGATCAACTGTGCGCTGACGGCTACGCCACGTACATCCTCAATTTCACCCCGTGTAATCGGCTGGCGATAGGCAATTAAGGCTAATGTCTCCAGCGTGGCGCGTGAATAACGCTGTGGCCGTTCTTCCCATAAGCGCCCAACCCATGGTGAATACTCTGGCCGTACTTGCAGACGAAAACCTGAAGCCACTTCCATTAATTGATATGAGCGCCCTGTACTATCCACATCCAGCTGCTCTAAAGCCGCTTTGATTTGCAGTGTGCTGGGTTGCATATCGCTATCAAACAATTCAGCTATACGCTCTAGACTTAAAGGTTTTCCCGCGGCTAACAGCAAGGCTTCTAGCACATTAGAGAACTGCTGAACGTGGTCAAAATCCAGCTTATTCATCTGTTTTAGCCCGTACGTGGATCTCACTAAAGGCTTCGTTTTGCACTAATTCAATCAAAGATTCTTTAACCAACTCTAAAATAGCCATAAAGGTTACAACCACACCTAAACGCCCTTCTTCTATAGTAAATAAACGCGCAAAAGGCACAAAGCTGCCATGGCGTAGCGCCTCAAGCACCTTGCTCATACGCTCGCGAGTCGATAACGTCTCGCGGCTGATTTGATGGCTTTCAAAGAGATTGGCGCGATGTAAAACATTCGACATCGCCAATAAAACATCGGCTAAAGCGACATCAGCCACTAAACGCCGTGCACGCGCTTCTGGGGCTACCGCCTGAGCTAGAAACACATCGCGACCTATACGTGGAATATCATCCAGGTCTTCGGCGGCAATCTTAATACGTTCATACTCTTGCAAGCGACGAATCAGTTCTGCACGCGGATCGTCTTCATCCTCAATGGTGCTGTATTTAGAGCGCGGCAATAACATGCGAGATTTTATTTCAGCCAACATTGCAGCCATCACCAAATACTCAGCCGCCAACTCAAGATGCACGGCCTTCATCAGCTCAACATAGCCCATATATTGATGAGTGATTTGCGCGACTTGAATATCGAGGATATCGATATTTTCTTTGCGTATCAGATACAGCAGCAAGTCCAAGGGCCCTTCAAAGGCCTCGAGAATCACTTCAAGCGCATCCGGCGGAATATATAAATCCAGCGGTAACGATGTCATGGCTTCGCCGTAGATCAAGACCTGCGGCAATTGCTCCACAGAGGGAACGATCGCCGCGCCCTGCTCTACAGACGCTGTTGTTATTGCCTGCTCAACCATCAGTTGCGAAAAGGTTCTGGGTCGCCACAGCCTTCACGTAAAACCTCAGGTTCTTCATCAACAAAGCTCACCACTGTTGAGGCTTCAATACCGCCGTAACCGCCATCAATAATAAGATCAACTTGACCTTCTAATAAGTCGCGAATCTCATAAGGATCGCTCAGCGGCTCATCAGCATCGGGCATAATCAAGGTCACGCTCATCAATGGCTCACCCAGTTCAGCCAGTAACGCTTGAGCAATTGGATGACCTGGAACACGTAAACCAATGGTGCGACGTTTCGGGTGCATCAGCATGCGTGGTACTTCACGCGTGGCATTCAGAATGTAGGTATAGGGTCCTGGTGTATAGGCTTTAAGCAGTCGAAACGCGGTGGTGTTGACCTTGGCAAACACGCCCAGCTCCGACAGATCTCGGCACATTAAAGTAAAGTTGTGCTTATCGTCTAAGCGGCGAATACGGCGGATACGTTCCAGCGCACTTTTATCACCTAAACGGCAACCTAATGCATAGGATGAGTCCGTTGGGTAAATAATGACACCCCCCTTACGAATCACCTCCACTGCTTGTTTAACTAACCGATCTTGCGGGTTTTCCGCATGAATTTGGAAAAATTTCATAGCCATGTCCTCATGGTTAAAAGGTTATATCTGTATCTGTGGTGGCTCGATCAGCGGCGTTAAATCATCCGGTACTGCTCGATAACGTCCCAGTTCAGACCACTGACGGGGTAAGTGAAAATCACTACCTGCCGTGACTTTTAAATTAAACTCACGGGCTAAAATTGATAAAGTACCGACCTGCTCAGCGGGCTGCATACCGTTGACCACTTCAAGTGCATGTCCGCCGGCATTGACAAAGTCCTGTACTAAACGTCGACGCTTGGTGCGTGTGAACTTGTAATGGTAGACGTGCGCTAGGCTGATCGAGGCTTTAGCTTCAAGCAGTGTAGCGACGGTATCCTCAAGCGATGGCCAGTGTTGCTTAACATCACCAATTTTCCCCGAACCCAGCCATTTATGAAAGGCTTCGGTATGATCGCGTACATGACCCGCGGCCACTAAAAACTGGGCAAAGTGTGGGCGTGCCGGAGCATTGGCGCTATCGCCCAGCGCAGACTGTATAGCCTGTGCACCCTCGAGTGCGTCTGGAATGCCTTTAGCTGCTAAACGCTTAGCGATTTCTTCAGAGCGCAACCAACGTCCGGTGTATAATGCGTTGGTTGCTGCAATAATAGTGGGGTCATCCAAGGCAAAGTTATAGCCTAAAATATGGATGGTGGCACCACCCCAGACACACGACATCTCAATGCCGTTAATCAGTTGTATACCCAACTCGTCTGCGGCTTGATGCGCTTCAGGCAAACCTTCGATGGTGTCATGATCTGTGAGGGCAAGAACTTTCACGCCATACTCATGCGCTCGAAGAACTAACTCGCGTGGTGTAAGAGCACCATCTGAGGCTGTACTGTGACAATGTAGATCTATATCCATTTTCAATGCTTACGCTTGCGGCTGTGTTTGCTATTATGCCGTTTCCTTTCTGTTATGGCGCGTACTGTGAAACAATTACTCGATTTTATCCCACTTATCTTGTTTTTTATTGTCTTTAAGCTGGAACCACGTGATGTTGAGCTGGCTGGACAGGTCTTTTCTCTAGGAGGCATCTTTAGTGCAACAGCAGTACTGATTATCACTTCGGTAGTGGTCTATGGCTCTTTATTTATAATCAACCGTCGCCTTGAAAAAGGCCAATGGTTAACTTTGCTCGGTTGTCTGTTTTTTGGCGGTTTAACTCTCGCCTTCCACAGCGAAACATTTTTAAAGTGGAAAGCACCGGTGGTGAACTGGTTATTTGCCCTAGGTTTTGCTGGCAGCCACTTTATCGGTCAGCAGCCGTTAATTAAACGCATTATGGGCCATGCCGTTAATTTGCCTGATCGAATCTGGACTCAGCTGAATATCGCTTGGGTTATATTCTTTATCATCGCAGGTTCAGCCAACTTATTTGTGGCCTTTACCTACCATGAGATCTGGGTCGACTTTAAAGTGTTCGGCAGCTTAACCATGACTGTGCTGTTTTTAATTGGCCAAGGCCTATTCTTGGCTAAGCATATGAAAGATCTGCCTGAGAAACCTAATAAGGAGTTATAAAACATGCTCTATGCAATTATTGCGACAGATAAACCTGATAGCTTAGCTCAGCGCATGGCTGCGCGCCCTGCTCACTTAGCTCGCCTTGAAGCGCTGCAACACACCGGCCATTTAGTTTTAGCGGGGCCACACCCTGCAGTGGATAGCAGTGACCCTGGTGCTGCGGGTTTTACCGGTAGTCTAGTCGTGGCTGAGTTTGCGTCATTGCAAGCGGCGCAAGAGTGGGCAGCTGCTGATCCGTACTGTGCTGCGGATGTCTATGCCAGTGTTGTCGTTAAGCCATTTAAGCAGGTGTTTCCCAATTAATAGCGTTTTATATACAGTCAGTTGAGGGTAGTTAAAAGGTAATGGGCTCTATTTTATTAGTGGATGATGATCAAGAGCTCAGTGAGCTGCTGATTAACTGGCTGACGCAAGAAGGCTTTGTGATGCATGCCTGCTTTGATACACAAAGTGCGCGTGAGTATTTAGACAGTCACCCTGAGCCCGATGCGGTGATTTTGGATGTGATGCTGCCCGATGGTAATGGCTTGCAACTGTTGCGTAAAATCCGCGCAGAGCATCCACAGTTACCCGTACTGATGCTTTCAGCACGCGGTGAACCTACTGATCGTATTATTGGCTTAGAACTCGGTGCCGATGATTACTTGGCTAAGCCTTGTGATCCGCGTGAGCTGACCGCCCGTCTACGTGCGGTATTACGGCGCAGCGTCACTCACCCAACAGCAACACCGAGTGTGATCACTGTGGGTGACCTGCAGTACAGTCCAGCGCGCGGCGTCGCCAATATCAATGAGAAAGAAGATATTGACCTGACACTGTCTGAAGGCCGTATTTTAGAAGCGTTACTGACGACACCCGGCGAACCCATCGAGAAGCAACAGTTGGCGCAGCTGGCACTGGATCGCAAATTAACCCTATATGACCGTAGCCTTGATATGCATATCAGTAACTTACGCCGAAAACTGGGCCCGCATGCGGGTGATAAGCCCCGTATTGTGGCGTTACGTGGCCGTGGTTACTTTTACAGCCTCTAAGTTTACCCTTTCTTTACATCGTCTTGACTGCAGTTGACACTGGCTTAGGCATACTAGAGTCATTCCGCAATCGGCGGACCGATGATTTAAGGAGAACCACCATGCGAATTAAAATGACTGCAGTTCTACTCAGCGCTCTGTTACCTTTAAGTGTTTGGGCAGCGCCTGAGCAAAGTGGATCAAAACAATCTGCTGTTAAGCAAGAACAAAAAGCAGAATGGCGTCACGAAAAAATGCAGGAGCGCCAATCGGCTTGGTTTGATCGTCTCGAGCTCACGCCAACTCAGCGTGAAGCCTTTCAAGCAGAAATGAAAGAGCATTGGGACCAGCAAAAAACAGCTCGCGAAACTCACCACGAGAAGTTACGCGGATTGTTAGATGATAAGCAGCGTGCAGCTTTTGATGAAGACACGAAAAAAATGCAAGACAAGATGAAAAACCGTATGCATAAGCACGATAAGTCAAAACGCTCAGGCGAGTATAAACACGGTAAGCGTGCAAACTCTGCAGAGTAATCACTTCACCCCAAGCGGCTCAATGCAGTGTTGAGCCGCTTTTTTATTAGGACAATCATGATGCGCTCATTATTTTGGCGAATACTTGGCGCTTTTTGGTTGGCCTTAGGCTTGATGGGCGCCCTCACCTATCTACTGGTACGCCTGTTTAATCAAGATGATTGGATCTTAAATCACCATCCTGGCTTAAAAGATTTTGCCCCAGCCTGGCTTAGTCTGTATGAATCAGGCGCAACTGAACCGGCCCTCTACTATCTGCAACAACAAAAACGTCGTTACCGTATTGAAACCCAGGTCTTTGATGACAATGGCCTCTCTCTAGGTAAAACGCTGTCGTCACGTTCGCAAGCATGGGAAGCTAAGCGTGAAATGCAGCACTTACCGTGGCGGCGTATTACTCAGGAAATAACAGACAGTAATGGCCGCAGCTATTTGTTTGTTTACCGTATTGCCCACAGTGAGCTGGGCGCATGGCAGCGTAATAATGGTTTACGACCACTCAGCGCTCTAGCCATTACCCTGCTGGTGCTAACGGCCATGAGTTTACTGCTAACACTATCTATTACCCGACCGTTAAATCGGTTACGTGATGCTGTGCATGATCTGGGTGAGACCACTTATCAAAAAGATGATTTGAGTCAGCTGGCCAGACGCCGTGATGAGCTTGGTGTACTTGCTGGCGACTTCAATAATATGGGACAGCGCTTGCAGGGCCTGATTAAAAGTCAGCGACAATTGTTGCGTGATGTCTCGCATGAGTTACGCTCACCGCTGGCGCGTCTGCAAGTTGCTTTGGCTTTGGCTGAGCGTGGAAACGAAGAGCAGCGTACGGCGTTATGGCCACGCTTGCATCTTGAGTGCGAACGACTCAACGGTCTTATTGATGAGATTCTTACCCTGGCGCGCTTGGATCAAGTACAAGCGCCTAAGCAAGCGATAGCCATTGATGATTTGCTACATAAGCTACGTGATGATGCCACCTTGCTGATGCCCGAGCAACGTATCGAGATGAGCGGAGCGCAAGGCTGCAGTTACTTAGGTTGGCCTGAGCTGTTACAGCGTGCGTTAGATAATTTACTGCGCAATGCATTGCGCTTTAACCCGCAGTCACAGCCGATTCAAATTGAGGTCAGTCAGCAAGCAACGCAGTTAACTCTGAGTATTCGAGATTACGGACCGGGTGTCAGTGATGAATGGCTGAGCCAATTGGGCGAGAGTTTCTTTCGTGTGCCGGGTCAAGCGCAACAAGGCTATGGCTTAGGGCTGGCGATTGCCAAACGTTCTATAGAGCAGCACGGCGGACAACTCACCTTCAGCAATCATGCTGAAGGTGGTTTTATTGCTACGGTGCAACTGCCCGTACTCGATTAAAGAGTTATGACTGCTGCGGCCATGCCTGTACAAAAGGCGCGGGATCAACAGCTGGTGGATTACGCAAAGCATTAATGGGTGTGCCTAAGTACATATAGGCAACCACTTGCTCGTGAGGCTGCAAGCCTAATCCTGTATTAATCAGCGGTGTTTCTGCAACAAAGCCAGTGCGCCATACTGCTCCAACACCTTGAGCATGTGCTGCTAATAAGATGTTATGTGCAGCGCAACCGGCAGTGATCATTTGCTCATGAGCGGGTACTTTTTCATGCTCGGTAATGGTTGCAATCACCAGCAGTAATAAAGGCGCTCGTAATGGCATGGCTCTGGTTTTTTCAATCAGCTCATCGCCTGCATCTGGCGTAGTGCTGAGTAAACCCTGAACAAATAACTCACCTAAAGCGTGTCGATCATCGCCTTCTACAGTCAAAAAACGCCAAGGGCGTAACTGGCCATGATCCGGCGAGCGAAATGCAGCGCGTAGCATCAGATCAAGTTGTTCGGGGCTTGGAGCAGGTTCTCGCAGGCGCGGAACTGATACACGCTTTAATAAAAGATCAATGGCATCCATGGTCTGGCTCCTCAGTGATTTTAAAAGGCTTGTAATGATTCTTAATTAGAAGACTATATTGTAAACAACTACAGGCTAATAACCAAGTGTAACAGTTGGTTATTAGCCTGTTAGGCCGCATAACAAGACGCATATATACATATTGTTTTAAGCCACTCGGTCAGGATTGATACCGGGCTGTAACGGCGGCTCTATCGGTGCTAAACCATGCGCTGCACGCGCATCATCACAACGTTGATTGTGCACTCCATGCTCCCAAGAGGCTTTAAAGTCTTGGCAACTGGATGAGCGGTTTTCATACATCGTACAACGCACGCCCTCGCCCACACTGCCCAGTAAAGCTGTGCAGCGTGCAGGTTTACGATCTGTGCCTATCATTGCCACAAATGTTGAGTTAATCGGCACGACACGATCATCAGGTACAGTTCCACCTGCCGATTGGCATTCACCCCAGAAAAAAGAGACTCGAAAAAAAGCGCAGCAGGCGCCACAGGTTAAACAAGGATTGCTATCTGACATGAGAGCTATGAACCATAAGATACCGACCCAGGCCGGTGAGCTACAAGTTTAGCGCGTCTTATGATGTCGCGTGAATCTATTTTTACGCTATAACAACCTAAAAATATAGACTTAGGACTAGTGATAAAAAAGGATATTATCAATAAAATGATAATGTTATATTCGCCCTTAGTTTGACGGTATTTTTTATATTAATTGCTTTTATGGAAGAATTTAGCAATGAATAAAAAGGTATTTGTTTTTTATGATAATAGAAGTACTCGAGAATATTTATTACGAGTTTTAGGTTATATATTTATTGTCCCAGTGATCGCCGTGGGCATATATATCGGCAGTTTCTCTTACACCCTGCTATGGCTGATTCCTTACAGTCTGATATACCCACATTTAGTTCAGCTAATAACACTTAAGTTTCAGCTTAGAAACCCCACAGTATTCTACAGATTGAGAATGATGCTCGATGCGTTGCATACAGGTGCTATAGCAGCATTTATTGGCTTTGCGTTAATCCCTTCTTTGCTGGGATTTATTGTTATCGTTTTTAGTACGCTGATGATAGGTGGCATACGTTTAATGCTGCCCATCTTAATTGCTGCAGTCGCAGCGGCGGGCCTGGCATGGCTTATCTTTCAACCCATTATTATGCTGGAAACTCACCTGCTCGTTGCAGTGCTCAGTGTGCTGCTGGCAGGCTTATTTATTTGCTTGACCGCCTATTACGTACACTTTAAAAGCATTTATCTCGATAAAGTACAGTGTGGTATTCAGCGAGAACAAGAAAAACTCATAGGTTTAACTCAAGACGTAGCTAAGTATTTGTCACCACAAATTCGAGAAACAATACTCTCTGGAAAACGCACTGTTAAATTAGAAACTCGACGCGAAAAAATAACAATATTCTTCTCAGATATTAAAGACTTCACCGTACTCGCAGAAGAAATGGAAGCCGAAGCTTTAACAGAATTACTCAATCACTACCTGAATGAAATGTCCAATATAGCAATCAAGCATGGTGGCACCATCGATAAGTTTATTGGTGACAGTATTATGATTTTCTTTGGCGATCCCACGACTAGAGGTGTAAAAAAAGATGCGCAAGCAGCTTTATCGATGGCCATTGAAATGCGTGAGCAGCTGAAAGTCTTGCGGCAGCATTGGCATACACAAGGCATTGATGGCCTACTCGAAGTACGCATGGGGATCAATACCGGCTACTGCACTGTTGGCAATTTTGGTGCAGATACGCGAATGGAATACACCATTATTGGTCGAGAAGTAAATCTGGCCAGCCGCTTAGAAAGCGCGGCCAACGTTGGTGAAATACTTATTTCCAATGAGACTTACTCGCTAACCAAAGATTTTATTATGGCTACCGATCATGGAGAAATCATAGTAAAAGGTTTTTCGCGACCAGTACAGACGTTCCAAGTGGTCGATTTGCATAGCAATATAGGCTTTAAAAGCAGCTATATTGAACATGAAACACCTGGTTTTTCGATGTATTTAGACACGAATAATATTAAAAAACAGGATAAGGAGCAGGTTATTTATGCACTTAAAGATGCAGCTGAACGTCTACGTCATAAAAAGCTTATGTGAGTAATTTAAGCACAGCATACTCATCAAAAGGCCAATAAAGCTCTTGGCCATTATCCACTCTGCGTAAGACTGGTATTGTCAGCGCATAACGCTCAAGCCATTGCGGCGAATCAATAATATCTAACAATTCAACCACTAAACCTTGTGCGACAAAGGACTGTAAAACCTGTTCAGCATCTTCACATAGATGGCAACCTAACGTACCAAACAACTGACAATGGGCTTGCATATTGACTCGCTAAAAATTAATAATTTATAAAAACACGCTAAAATCAGTTAAAAGGCATAAAAAAGAGCCTAATTTCAGAATAAAATTATATATATTCCGGATTGTGCGATACTTGACTGATCTTAGTGCTAGAGGCTTTTTTATATGTTATGTTCATGAGCAGTACACCCTATTCTACTAAAACAGAAACCATTAAGATCGATGGCGTAAATGATCTAGTGATTTGCTCCTTACTCGACAGACAACAATTTTATGACCCGAAAGGCGCCGCTTCACGGCTGGGTATTTGTTCAGCATCGTGGTCCTTATTTGGCATGCTTTGGCCTTCTAGCATCCATCTAGCCAGTGCTTTAGCTTTACGTCCTGTTAATCCTGATGAGAAAATTTTGGAAATTGGCTGTGGTCTCGCCTTAGCCAGCTTAGTCGCTCACCGTAGGGGCGCCAATATTACCGCATCAGACCGCCACCCTAAAGCTAAAATATTTCTGCAAGAAAACCTACGCTTAAACAATTTACCTAAGCTCCCTTTTCGACATGGTCAATGGGGTGAGCATCCAACACCATCGCTTGATGATACAGGTGCAGCATTGCTCGATGAAAAGTACGACCTTATCGTGGGCAGTGACTTATTGTATGAGCCAGATATGCCAAATGCCTTAGCGCGTTTTGTGAACAGCCATGCTGCTGAAAAGGCTGAGGTTTGGGTTACTGATCCGAATCGTGGTTATCGCCCTGCCTTTAATCGCAAGATGAAAACGCTTGGTTTTGAATTGAGTTCAGATAATGTCATTATCGAGAGCGATCCAGACGGCGAAGAATACCGTGGTCGCTTATTAATTTATAACCGCAACTGAGCTCAGCAAACTTTATCAGCCACGATTGATCTAAATCGTGCTTGAGTCAAACGCTTTGCCAGCAGCACCTTGTACAGTTAATAAATATTTAGACATAAAAAAAGGGTGACCGAAGTCACCCTTTTTTAGATCGCAAAGAACTTAGTTCTTGCTCTCTTGTGCAGCGCGGATCAAGTCACCTAAAGTGGTTGGACCTGCAGCAGCTGTTGTATCTGTTTCTTGCTTACGCAATTCTTTGATTGCATCTTTGTCATCTTCAACATCTTTAGACTTGATAGACAAGTTAATGACGCGAGATTTACGATCGATGTTGATGATTTTCGCTTCAACTTCGTCGCCTTCTTTCAGAACGTTACGTGCATCTTCTACACGGTCACGACTGATTTCAGATGCTTTCAATACTGCTTCGATGTCGTCAGCTAACAGGATGATTGCACCCTTAGCGTCAACTTCTTTAACAGTACCAGTAACGATAGTGCCTTTCTCGTGCTCTGAAGCGTAGCTTGAGAACGGATCGTCTTCTAGCTGCTTGATACCGAGTGAGATACGCTCGCGCTCTGGATCAACAGACAGGATAACAGTTTCCAGCTCATCGCCTTTCTTGTAGCGACGAACAGCTTCTTCGCCTACTTCATGCCAGCTGATGTCTGATAAGTGCACTAAACCGTCAATACCGCCGTCTAGGCCGATAAAGATACCAAAGTCAGTGATTGACTTAATAGTACCGGAAATTTTATCGTTCTTATTGAACTGGCTTGAGAAATCTTCCCATGGGTTAGATTTGCACTGCTTGATACCCAGAGAAATACGACGACGCTCTTCGTCAATGTCCAGAACCTGAACTTCAACTTCATCACCAACCTGTACAACTTTAGATGGGTGAATGTTTTTGTTAGTCCAGTCCATTTCTGAAACGTGAACCAAACCTTCAACGCCTTCTTCCAGCTCAGCAAAGCAACCGTAGTCCGTCAAGTTAGTTACACGTGCATTCACACGAGTACCTTCTGGGTAACGGGCTTTGATTGCTACCCATGGATCTTCACCTAATTGCTTCAGGCCTAAAGATACACGGTTACGCTCGCGGTCGAATTTCAGTACTTTAACGTCAATTTCGTCGCCAACGTTAACGATCTCGCCTGGGTGCTTAATGCGTTTCCAAGCCATATCAGTGATGTGCAGAAGACCATCAACACCACCCAGATCAACGAATGCACCGTAATCTGTAAGGTTCTTAACGATACCTTTAACTTGTTGACCTTCTTGCAGGTTCTCAAGCAGTGCTTCGCGCTCAGCGCTGTTCTCTGCTTCCAGAACGCTACGACGTGATACAACAACGTTGTTACGTTTTTGATCAAGCTTGATAACTTTGAACTCAAGCTCTTTGCCTTCTAAGTGTGTCGTGTCGCGAACAGGACGTACGTCTACCAGTGATCCTGGTAAGAACGCGCGAATACCGTTCACATCAACTGTAAAGCCACCTTTAACTTTACCGTTGATAACACCCATAACCACTTCTTCAGCGTTGAAAGACGCTTCAAGAACCAGCCATGACTCAGCACGTTTCGCTTTCTCGCGGGACAGTTTGGTTTCACCAAAGCCATCTTCTACCGCGTCAAGTGCAACGTGAACTTCGTCACCAATCTTGATGGTCAGTTCGCCTTGCTCATTGTAGAACTGCTCAACGGGGATAACGCCTTCTGATTTCAAACCAGCGTGTACTGTTACCCAATCACCATCAATATCAACAATTAAACCAGTGATGATTGCACCGGGTTGCATGTCTAGGGTTTTTAGGCTTTCTTCAAAAAGGTCTGCAAAGCTTTCGCTCATGTTTAATCCTGCTGATCGAGGGCAAGAATCTGCCCAAATCCACATTCCAGATATAATGTGGTCTTATTAATAAGTTGAATACATGGCAGCCATTATCTGGAGGCTACCCATGATCCTTTTTAGAGCTAAACCACATTATTATGGTTTACTCTGATTATCCAGCCAAGCTACGTACTGCGACTTCACTGAGAATTCTTTCTAGCACCTGCTCGATGGTCATTGTCGTTGATTCCAAGATGATTGCATCATCTGCAGGCTTCAACGGAGCAATGGTACGATTGGTGTCGCGTTCATCACGCGCACGAATCTCTTCAAGCAGACTGGTGAGCGTAACAGATTCGCCTTTGTCCTTCAACTGCAAATAACGTCGGCGTGCACGTTCTTCTGCACTGGCGGTTAAAAATACCTTTAATGGTGCGTCAGCAAAAACCACAGTACCCATATCACGACCATCGGCAATCAAACCAGGCGCTTGACGAAAGTCGTGCTGGCGTCGTAACAATCCGGCACGTACCGCGGGTAAAGCAGCAATTTTCGATGCACAAGCGCCGACGGCTTCACTACGAATAGTGTCGGTTACATCGTCATTTTCAAGAAGAATACGCTGTGCATTACTTGCACCATCCAGCACAAACTGCACATCTAAAGCTGTAGCTAATGCTTCTAAGGCAATTTCGTCGCCCAAAGCCACATTGTGTTTTTGTGCAGCAAGAGCCAGTACGCGATACAGCGCACCTGAATCCAGTAAATGCCACTGCAATTTTGCAGCGAGTAAACCGGCAACGGTACCTTTACCTGAACCGCTGGGTCCATCAATAGTGATCACTACGACATCATTCATACTTGCCCCTCTTCAGCGACATGCATGCCGACTTGCTTGCACAGCGCTAAGAAATTCGGGAATGAAGTAGCAACGTGGACACTGTCATGAATACGGATCGGTGCATTGGCGCGTAAAGCAGCCACACTAAAGGACATGGCAATACGGTGATCACCGTGTGCCCAGACTTCACCGCCGCCCATTTGGCCACCTTCAATAATAATACCGTCAGGTGTGCCTTCGGCATGAATACCCAAAGTGGTTAAGCCATCGACCATCACTTGAATACGGTCAGATTCTTTCACGCGCAACTCTTCCGCACCACGCAAGACAGTACGACCTTCTGCGCAGGCTGCGGCAATAAACAGTACAGGGAACTCATCAATGGCCAATGGCACTAACTCGAGTGGAATCTCGATACCTTTTAAGCGCGCACTGCGTACACGTATATCGGCAACCAGTTCGCCGCCGACTTCATGCACGTTTTCTAGGCTTAAATCAGCGCCCATCAACTTTAAGATATCGATAATACCGGTGCGTGTTGGGTTGATACCCACATGCTGTAAAACCAACTCAGAATTTGGTGCAATACTGGCTGCAACCATAAAGAACGCTGCTGAAGAGATATCCGCAGGGACTTCAATATGAGTGCTGGTTAATTGATGATTAGCTTCAAGTTTCGCTGTCGCGCCACGCACTTCAACCGGGTAACCAAAACCACGCAACATGCGCTCAGTATGGTCGCGGGTTGGTGCCGGTTCAGTCACTGAGGTTTCACCGCTAGCGTACATGCCGGCCAACAACAGACAAGACTTCACCTGCGCGCTGGCCATCGGCATATCATAGTGCATACCGGTTAAGCGCTGTCCGCCACGTAACGTCAGCGGCGGGCGCCCTTCTGCTGCAGTTTCAATCACTGCACCCATTTCACGCAAAGGTTTAGCGATACGGTTCATCGGGCGCTTTGACAAGGATGCATCACCCGTCAGAGTCGTATCAAAGGGCTGGCCGGCTAAAATACCCGACAACAAACGCATGGTTGTTCCCGAGTTACCGACATAAATGGGACCCGGTGGTGCCTGCAAACCATGTAAGCCAACACCGTGAACAACAACGCGACCATTTTCAGGCCCTTCAATCACCACACCCATATCGCGAAACGCTTGAATAGTGGCCAGTGCATCTTCGCCTTCAAGAAAACCTTCGACTTCGGTGACGCCGTTGGCTAATGAGCCCAGCATAATGGCGCGGTGTGAAATGGACTTATCACCGGGCACACGAATGGTGCCATTGACCTGCCCACCGGGGCTGGCTAAAAAAATCAGATCATTATCAAGCATGGTTTTCACATAGGCCCTTTGGGCTAAAATTGTACTGAAATGTTCGCGAGCTACACGTGCGCGGGTAAATACACCAAGCAAGTGACGCCCATCTTCTTCGGCAATCGCATTGCGCAAGGCATCAAGATCCTCACGGTACTGATCCAACTGCTCTAACACAGCATCACGGTTGGCCAGAAATATATCGTGCCACATCAACGGGTCACTGCCAGCAATGCGAGTAAAGTCACGAAAGCCGCCGGCGGCATAGCGGAAAATCTCTAAGTTTTCGCTACGTTTTGCCAATGAATCCACCAAGCCAAACGCCAATAAATGCGGTAAATGGCTGGTGGCCGCCAGCACGCGATCGTGCTGCTTAACGCTCATGTTTTCCACGTCAGCGCCTAAACCTTGCCAGAGCTTTTTCACGCATAATAAAGCGTCAGGATCAGTCTGGTCATGGGGCGTCAGTATGACTTTATGGTATTTAAATAAATCAGGGTTGGCTGCTTCAACACCGCTGCGCTCAGAGCCAGCAATCGGATGGCCGAGTACGAGCAGTGGCGGCAAATAACCAAATGCGTCGTGGGCAGCAGCCAGCAAGTGGCCTTTTACGCTGCCAGCATCGGTAATAATCGTTTGATCCAGCTTGAGTGCTGCCAGCTGAACTAACAAGCCTTTTAAAGCTAAAACAGGCACTGCCAGCATCACTACATCAGCACCACGACATGCTTCAGCCAGCTGTGTAGTGCAACTGTCGACAATACCCAGTTCTACAGCACGCAGGCACGCTTGCTTATTTAAGTCGACGCCAACCACTTCACTTGCTAAGCCCGCTTGGCGTACACCTTTAGCAAATGAGGCGCCGATGAGTCCTAAGCCAACCACGACCAAGCGATTCACCAGCGGCGCTGAAGTGAGCGTTGTTTGCATATTAAGCCTGCTGTAAAACCTGAGTTAACACATCTAGAAAACGTTGGTTTTCTGCTTGGGTACCAATGGATACACGTAAAAACGTTGGCATGGCATAACCTGCTACGGGGCGCACAATCACACCCTGCTCAAGCAACGCTTGGTTGATTGATGCCGCATCACGATTAAAATCAACCGCAATAAAGTTACCGCGCGAAGGCAACCAAGATAGACCCAGCTGTTTAAAACCGTCTTCCAACTGCTGCATACCTTGCGTATTCAGCGTGCGACTGCGCTCTAAATAGTCGATATCTTCTAGTGCTGCACATGCGGCGACCAAAGCGAGACTGTTCACGTTAAATGGCTGACGAACACGGTTTAATACGTCGGCAATTTCTTTCGATGAAATCGCATAACCCACGCGTAAAGCCGCTAAGCCATAAGCTTTAGAGAATGTGCGTGACACCAACAGATTGCTATAGCGACTTAGATAATCCATGCCATCGGGCAGATCACTGTCCGCAGCATATTCAATATAAGCCTCGTCCAACACCACCAACACATTCTTCGGCACTTTGCTCAAGAACACATTCAGCGCGGCTTGGTTAAACCAAGTACCGGTGGGGTTATTTGGATTAGCAATAAAGATCACACGAGTATTGTCATCAATCGCTGCAGCCATCGCATCCAGATCATGGCCGTAATCTTTGGCGGGTATTTCACGGCACTCTGCGCCGGAAGCCAGCGTAGCAATCGGATAGACAGCAAAGGCATGCGCACTAAATATCGCGTTACGCCCTGGCGCTAACCACGCACGTGCCACCAATTCAAGAATATCGTTGGAGCCATTACCTAAAGTGATTTGCTCTGGCTCAACCGCATAGCGCTCGGCTAACTTGGTTTTAAGTGTAAAACCACTGCCATCCGGATAACGAGTCAACTCGGGCAGTGCTTGGCTAATCGCCGCACACACCTTTGCACTAGGTCCAAGTGGGTTTTCGTTACTGGCTAATTTAACAATATCAGCAGGATTGAGACCCAATTCCCGCGCTAACTCTTCAACGGGTTTGCCGGGCACATAGGGAGATAACTTCTGGACACTGGGTAATGCCGCAGCTAAAAATTCACAGCTCATTTACGTTCCTCAAACAATCGGCTGCCGCTGTTTAAACGGCAGCTATAACACGGTTAGAGAACAGCGTTGGGGTAGGAACCTAAAACCTTTAAACCAACAGCTTCTTGAGTAATACTTTCAAGTGCACTCTTGACCAGCGGATCATCTTTGTGACCGACAAAATCGATAAAGAACACATAAGTCCATTTACCACTGCGTGATGGGCGCGTCTCGATACGGGTTAGATCAATACCACTGGCATGAAACGGCACGAGCAGCTCGTGCAGTGCACCAGGCTTATTGCTCATTGAGACAATAATCGAGGTTTTATCATCACCGGTAGCAGGTACCGTTTGATTACCAATAATCAAAAAGCGCGTCGAGTTGTCCGGACGGTCTTCAATTTTGTCAGCCAAAATCGTTAGGCCGTACAGTTGCCCAGCCATATCGCCAGCAATGGCTGCACTATTCCACTCGCTTTTAACACGCTTAGCCGCTTCTGCGTTGCTTGATACAGCAACACGCTCAACGTTTGGATAATGCGCATCCAACCATTTACGACACTGCGCTAATGACTGTGCGTGTGAGTAAATACGTGAAATCTTTTCGGTTTTAGTGTTATCTGCCACCAGCAAGTGATGGTGGATGCGCAGTTCAACTTCACCGCAAATCACTAAGTCATGCTCAAGAAAACTATCCAGCGTGTGGTTAATCACACCTTCTGTTGAGTTCTCAACCGGTACAACACCAAAGTTGACGGCACCGGCGGCGACTTCACGGAAAATCTCATCAATCGCAGCCATCGGCTTACTAATCACAGCTTTACCAAAGTGCTTCAGTGCTGCTGCTTGCGAAAACGTACCTTCAGGGCCTAAGTAAGCTACTTTTAAGGGTTGCTCAAGGGCGAGACAGGTGGACATGATTTCACGGAACAAACGCGCCATCTCTTCGTTATCGAGCGGGCCTTTATTGAGTTCCATAATGCGTTTAAGCACTTGCGCTTCACGTTCTGGGCGATAAAAAATAGCTGTTTCGCCTTCAGGTAAAGTAGCCATTTTGATATGACCTACTTCCTGTGCGCAACGAGCACGCTGAGTGATCAACTCAAGAATCTGCTCATCTAAGTTGTCAATGCGTACGCGTAACGCCTGCAGTGCTTGCTCGCTCATTATGCGTGCTCCTTCTCGAAGGCTTGCATATAAGCCACTAAAGCTTCAACCGCTTCAATCGTCACGGCATTATAAATAGAAGCGCGCATACCACCGACTGAACGGTGACCTTGCAAGTTGAGTAAGCCGTGCTCATCTGCACCCTCTAAAAAGGCCTTATCCAGCTTGGCATCAGCCAAACGGAACGGCACGTTCATCCAAGAACGAGCATTTTTAGAAATCGGGTTACTATAAAAGTCGCTGTCATCAATAGCTTTGTACAGCAGCGCTTGTTTAGCATGATTGAGTTTAGCCATGGCCTCTAGGCCGCCCAGCTCTTTAAGCCACTTAAAGACTAAGCCTGACAGATACCAAGAGAAGGTTGCTGGCGTGTTGTACATCGAGCCATTATCAGCCGCAACTTTGTAGTTAAGCATGGTTGGGCAGCTGGAGCGGGCGTGACCCAGCAAGTCTTCACGCACAATCGCCACCACTAAACCACTTGGACCAATGTTTTTCTGTGCGCCGGCATAAATCATACCGTAGTCACTGACATTCAATGGTCTAGACAGGATGTCAGATGACATATCAACAACCAATGGCGTATCGCCTGTTTCTGGCGTCCAATCAAACTGCAAACCACCGATGGTTTCGTTACTGGCGTAATGCACATAAGCTGCATCTTTACTGAGGTTCCATTCGTTTTGACCTGGAATCGTAAAGTAGTCGTAAGCTTTAGCGCTGGCTGCCACATTGATATTGCCAAAACGGCGTGCTTCATCAATGCTTTTGCGTGACCAGATACCGGTATCGATATAGTCAGCACAACCGCCATCGGCTAAAAAGTTCAGCGGGATTTGCGCGAACTGTTGGCTTGCGCCACCTTGCATAAACAACACTTTGTAGTTGCTTGGAATGCTTAACAGGTCACGTAAATCTTGCTCGGCTTCATGGGCAATCGCAGTGTAATCATCACTGCGGTGGCTCATTTCCATCACGGATAAGCCTTTGCCATGCCAGTCTAGCAACTCGCTTTGTGCCTGTTTTAAAACCGCTTCAGGCAGCGCAGCAGGACCTGCGCAAAAATTATAGAATCGACTCACTGCACTATCACTCTTCTGGGTTGTTTGACTCATCAGCAAGAGGCTGCTCACTCTCACCAACGTCATCTTGATTAACAACTGGCGCCTCAGTAACGGACGCCTCCTCTGCATTCTCTTCACCGTCTACAAGCGCTTCATCATCATCGCTTATGGTTGGTTCTTGTACACGCTCGAGTCCAACTAAGGTTTCATCATTGGCTAAGCGAATCAAAGTGACACCCTGAGTATTTCTCGACAAGGATGAGACTTCATCAACACGAGTTCGTACTAAAGTGCCTTGGTCTGAAATTAGCATGATTTCTTCACCATCCAAGACTTGGATAGCGCCGACTAATTTACCGTTACGCTCACTGCACACCATGGCAATCACGCCCTGACCACCACGACGGTAGCTCGGGAAATCAGTAATGGCAGTACGCTTACCAAAGCCACGTTCAGAAGCAGTCAGAATCTCACTGCCCTCTTCAGGGATAATCATTGAAATCAGCTTTTGATCTTCGAGTAGACGCATACCACGCACACCGCGAGCAGTACGGCCCATGGCGCGTACATCCGTTTCCGCAAAGCGTGTGACTTTACCGCCATCAGAGAACAGCATCACTTCACGCTTGCCATCGGTCACTGCAGCAGCAATTAGCGTATCGTCTTCATCTAAAGCTAAGGCAATCAAGCCCGAGGTACGTGGGCGGCTGAATTGCTCCAGTGGAGTTTTCTTCACTGTACCGTTAGCGGTTGCCATAAAGACATAATAGTCTTCGGTGTACTCATCGACCGGTAACATGGCGGTGATTTTCTCACCTTCATCTAACGGCAATAAGTTAATAATTGGACGACCGCGTGAGGTGCGTGATGCCTCTGGAATTTCAAAGGTGCGCTTCCAGTACACTTTACCTTTGCTAGAGAACAGCAGCAGCGTGGTGTGACTGTTGGCTACCAGCAAATGCTCGACATAGTCTTCATCTTTAACGCCAGTTGCAGCTTTACCGCGACCACCACGACGTTGTGCATCGTAAGCGTCCAGCGGCTGGCTTTTCGCATAACCTAAACTTGAAATAGTGACTACGCGCTCTTCTTCGGTAATGAGATCAGCAATGGTTAAATCAACGCGTGATGCAGTGATTTCAGTGCGACGCTCATCACCAAAGTCAGCTTTAACTTTTTCAAGTTCTTCGCGAATCACTTCAAGCAAACGCTCAGCGCTGCCAAGAATCTTCAGCAACTCACTGATTTGCAAGAGAATCTCTTGGTATTCACTGAGTAGTTTTTCATGCTCAAGACCGGTTAAACGGTGTAGACGCAATTCAAGAATAGCTTGTGCTTGCTCAGGTGACAGGTGATAAAAACCATCACGCATACCATACTGCTCGTCCAAATCTTCTGGACGGCTTGATACAGCGCCGGAGCGATCAACCATGTCAGCCACTGCGCTGGATTCCCATGCAGTAGCAATCAAACGCTCTTTAGCTTCAGCAGGGGTTGGCGAGTCTTTGATCATGGCAATTACAGGATCAATATTAGATAGCGCAACGGCTTGTCCTTCAAGCACGTGACCACGTTCGCGCGCTTTACGCAGCTCAAACACGGTACGGCGCGTCACCACTTCACGGCGGTGACGGACAAAGACTTCAAGCATGTCTTTCAGGTTCAGCAAACGCGGACGACCGTCAACCAAGGCGACGACGTTAATACCAAACACGCTTTGCATCTGTGTTTGTGCATAGAGGTTGTTAAGTACCACTTCCGGCACTTCACCACGACGCAATTCAATCACTACGCGCATACCGTCTTTATCAGACTCATCGCGCAGCTCACTGATGCCTTCGAGCTTTTTCTCTTTCACCAGCTCAGCGATTTTTTCAATCAAGCGAGCTTTATTCAGTTGGTACGGCAGCTCATTAATAATGATTTGCTGACGACCACCGACTTTATCAATATCTTCGATTGCAGTACGTGCGCGCATATAAATACGGCCACGCCCAGTACGGTAAGCTTCAATAATGCCAGCGCGACCGTTAATGATTCCCGCAGTCGGGAAATCAGGACCTGGAATAAACTCCATCAGTTCATCAATACTGATGTCCGGATTGTCGATCAAAGCTAAGCAGCCATTGATCACTTCGGTCAGGTTGTGCGGCGGGATATTGGTTGCCATGCCCACAGCGATACCAGACGAACCGTTGACCAATAAATTAGGAACCTTAGTTGGCAGTACAGCGGGAATCATTTCAGTGCCGTCGTAGTTGGGCACCCAATCCACTGTTTCTTTTTCAAGGTCTGCCAATAGCTCATGGGCTAACTTGGTCATACGTACTTCGGTATAACGCATTGCAGCTGCGTTATCACCATCGACAGAACCAAAGTTACCTTGGCCATCGACCAATAAGTAACGTAAAGAGAAGGGTTGGGCCATACGTACAATAGTGTCGTATACCGCAGTATCACCATGAGGGTGATATTTACCAATCACGTCACCGACAACACGTGCCGATTTCTTATACGGTTTATTCCAGTCGTTACCCAGTTCTCGCATCGCAAACAACACGCGACGGTGAACAGGTTTCAAACCGTCACGTGCATCTGGCAACGCCCGCCCTACAATTACGCTCATTGCATAATCGAGGTACGACTGTCGCATTTCATCTTCGATACTGATCGGAAGGATTTCTTTGGCCAATTCACCCATGGAAGCGCGGTTCCTTATAATTCATCATGCCCATTTCAAGCCGCCAATAGTAACACATGCGCTACAAGCGCGCTCAATCTCCGCTACGGCTTTTCTAGGCTTTATCTGTCTAAGTTGCTTTTATCGCACAGTGGCTTATTTTCACCACAGACTGCGTCGAATAAATCTCTTTAAATCAGCTCTGCATCAATGCTCGCATTTTTTGTTCATTCGGATATTTAACCACACCGCGTTCAGTCACGATGACATCAATCAAATCAGCAGGTGTGACATCAAACACAGGATTAAATGCGTCAATCTGTGCGGCAATACGCTGCCCGCCAACAAACAGGATCTCTTCGCCATCACGCTCTTCGATTGGAATCTCTGCTCCGCTACTCAGCTGCATATCTATGGTTGAACTCGGCGCAACCACCATCACTTTAACCTGATGGTAACGAGCCAACACGGCCAGCTGATAGGTACCAATCTTATTGGCTACATCGCCATTGGCGGTAATGCGGTCTGCACCGACGATCACCCAAGTGATGTGACCTTGCGCCATTAAATGCGCTGCTGTGGAATCAACGTTAAGCAGACTGGGAATACCCTCACCGACCAATTCCCAAGCTGTTAAGCGCGAGCCTTGCAGCCAAGGTCGAGTTTCATTGACGTGCACGCAATTAACTAAGCCATCTAAGTAAGCCGCTCGAATCACGCCCAGCGCAGTACCAAAACCACCCGTTGCTAGCGCGCCGGTATTACAGTGAGTCATGACATGCTGCGCTGCTGGATTGGCTTCGCGAATCACCTGCAAGCCCAGCTGCGCTGTATGTAAGTTGGCTTCACGATCATCATTTAAAATAGCAACAGCCTGCGCTTCAAGCATCGCTAAGGGCTGCGTGCTCAAAACAGCCTGGGGCAAACAGTCACGCATTTTTTGTAATGCCCAAAACAAATTCACAGCCGTGGGACGTGATTCTGCAAGCAAATCAAAGTCAGCTTCTAATGCGACCTGAAGATCGACAGTCTGCTGTGCCAGATGCTGTTGGGCGGCGAGCACCACCGCAAAGGCAGCAGCAATACCAATAGCTGGCGCACCGCGTACACGCATCTCACGAATTGCTTGCGCCACATCCGCCGCTGTTTCATAACGTTGCCAGAGTTCTTGCTGTGGCAGTACGCGCTGATCCAGTAAATACAGCGCATTGTCACGCCATTCAAGCGCTTTAACTTTCTCTGCGGCAAGCATCTGTTCACGTATCATGGACATGACCCCTTGAAAAATAAGCAATTATAACCGAGTCTGCAGTCAATACAGCATAATGGCTGTGCCTTATTGGCCCGCTGCAGCGTCAATCGACATTCAACGCCTTGATCCATAAAAGCACACGTTAACCTTATTTGAGCAGGAAGCCACGCATGTCGCACTCGTCGTTGGATTGTTTGTTATTGCCCGAGTGGCTGGTGCCCGTCGAACCGGCAGGCATTGTGTTAAAAAACTACGCTATTGGTATTCGTGGTGATCGTATTGCACTGATCGCACCCCGTGAGCAAGCGCTGAAGATACCCTGTGCTGATATTCGCGAACTGCCTAACACTTTATTAACGCCCGGTTTAATTAATGCTCACGGCCATGCCGCTATGAGCTTGTTTCGTGGCCTAGCAGATGATCTGCCCTTACAGGCATGGCTCAATGAGCATATTTGGCCAGCTGAAGCGCGCTGGGTTGATGAAGACTTTATTCGTGATGGCACTGATCTGGCGATTGCTGAGCAGTTGAAAAACGGCATCAGTTGTTTTTCAGATATGTACTTTTTCCCTGAGATTGTTTGTCAACAAGTGCATAGCAGCGGTATTCGCGCACAGATCACCGTGCCTATGTTGGACTTCCCTGTACCCGGCGCACGCGACAGTGCCGAAGCCTTACGCAAAGGCCTGCAGCTTTTTGATGACTTTAAACAACATCCGCGTCTAACTATAGGTTTTGGCCCTCACGCGCCCTACACCGTCAGCGATGCAGGTTTAGAGAATATTGTCATGCTGGCAGCGCAACTGGATGCTCCGGTGCAAATGCATGTGCATGAAACCGCTGCAGAGGTTCAACACAGTTTAGAAAAGTACGGTGAGCGCCCGCTGGCCCGCCTCGCTCGTCTAGGCTTACTCGGCCCGCGCTTCCAGGCCGTGCATATGACGCAAGTGAATGATGAGGATATCGCCCTGCTGGTGCAGAGCAATAGCAGTGTTGTTCACTGCCCTGTATCGAATTTAAAACTGGCCAGTGGTTTTTGCCCGATTGAGCGCCTATGGAATGCAGGTGTGAATGTTGCCATTGGTACTGATGGTGCGGCTAGCAATAATAGTCTCGATCTACTAAGCGAAACCCGCACCGCAGCGTTATTAGCTAAAGCTGTGGCGCAATCAGCCAGCGCTGTTGATGCGCATCGCGCATTGCGTATGGCAACGTTAAATGGCGCGCGCGCGTTGGGCATTGATGCGCAAACTGGATCACTCGAAGTGGGTAAGCTGGCTGATATCACCGCTTTTAATTTTAATGACCTGTCGCTACAGCCGGTCTACGATCCTGTTTCCCAATTGATTTATGCTGCAGCGCGCAACTGCGTTGAGCATGTTTGGGTGGGTGGTAAACAACTATTAAAAGACCGTCAACTGGTGCGCATGGATGAACAGAGTATTATTGCAAAAAGCCAATTTTGGGCCAGTAAAATATCCAAAAAGCAATAAGGCATATATTGACCTGAAGCAACAAAGAGACATGCATATCTCTTACAGGTGAAGACTAAAGCAAAAAACCAGAAAAACTGGCATGATATACAGCTTAAATCGCAGTATATATCGTATAGGACAGGGTTATGATTAATGTAGACCATGCTGAAATTGCGAAGTTTGAAGCCTTAGCGCATCGCTGGTGGGATCGTGAAAGTGAATTTAAACCTTTGCACGACATCAATCCATTACGTGTGAACTGGATTAATGAACGCGCACCGCTTGCCGACCAGAAAGTATTAGACGTAGGCTGTGGCGGCGGAATTCTCAGTGAAGCGATGGCTCAGCGCGGCGCGCATGTCACCGGTATTGATATGGGCGAAGCTCCTCTTGCTGTAGCGCGCTTGCACCAGCTGGAAAGTGGTGTTGATGTGACTTATCGTCAAATCACTGCTGAAGAGTTAGCCGAAGAAATGCCCGGTCAATTTGATGTAGTCACCTGCTTAGAAATGCTTGAGCACGTACCTGACCCTGCATCGATTATCCGCGCGTGCTACACCTTGGTAAAACCCGGTGGCCAAGTATTCTTCTCAACCATCAACCGCAATCCTAAAGCGTATTTATTTGCCATTATTGGTGCTGAATATATTATGCGCCTGCTGCCACGCGGCACTCATGATTTTAAAAAGTTTATTCGCCCATCTGAGCTGGGTGCTTGGAGTCGTGCTGCTGGACTGCAGGTACAAGATATTATTGGCTTGACCTACAATCCGCTGACCAAACGCTACAAACTTGAAGCTGATGTGGACGTGAACTATATGTTGCACACCACCAAGGACGACTGATGCGTATTCAAGCGGTATTGTTTGATATGGATGGCACACTGCTGGATACCGCGCAAGATTTTTACGCCATTATCCAGAGTATGCGTGCCAAGCATGGTCTTACCCAATTCAAAGATGAAGCAGGGTTTCGCCAGCATATTTCGCAAGGCGCATTGGCCATGGTGGCCTGTGCCTTTGCTTTAGAGTTGGACGATCCTACGCTGCCCGCTTTACGCGATGATTTTCTCGCGCGTTATGATGTGCAGTACGCACAGTTGACTGAGCCTTTTCCTGGGGTTTTAGATCTCCTGCAGCGCTTAGATGATGCGGGCATTCGCTGGGGTGTTGCCACCAATAAACCTCTGCGTTTTGCGCAACCTCTGATGGACGCTTTGAATCTATCATCTCGCAGTGCCGTTTTGCTCTGCCCTGATCATGTCGAGCACAGCAAACCAGCACCCGATATGCTCTTGCTGGCCTGTGAGCAGTTGCAGCTTGATCCGCGCCAAGTCATTTATGTTGGCGATGATCAACGGGATATTGACGCTGGTCGTGCTGCCAATATGCACACCGTTGCCGTGCGTTATGGTTACAACCAAGCGCATGACAACCCGAGTAACTGGGGGGCAGATGCTGTGATTGAGATCATTGACGAACTCGAAGAACTACTCGAACGCAATGCGGCTGCTCATTGCGGTTGAGTGAGCGCTCTGCTCAATAGGCAGTGAATACACGCTTTATAAGCGTACCTTATTGATTTTAAAGAGATGAGTTATGTTTGATTACACTGCACCTGCTCAATTATTAAAAGACCGTATCATTCTTGTCACTGGTGCGGGTCGCGGCATCGGTGCTGAAGCGGCGCGCTCCTATGCAGCTCTCGGCGCAACCGTATTACTCTTGGGTAAAACTGAAAAACGTTTGAATGCCGTCTATGATGAGATTGTTGCTGCAGGCCATCCTGAGCCTGTTGTCATTCCGCTGGATCTTGAAAAAGCCAGTCCCGAGGCTTACACCGAATTAGCCGCCATGATTGAAACCGAGTTCAGTCATCTTGACGGTTTACTGCATAACGCCTCTATCTTAGGTCCACGCACGCCGCTGGAGCAGTTAGCCGGTGAAAACTTTGCCAAGGTGATGCAGATTAACGTCAATGCGATGTTTATGCTCAATAGCGCCATGGTGCCCTTATTGCGCTTATCAAAAGATGCCTCGGTGATATTCACCTCAAGCAGTGTAGGACGTAAAGGTCGAGCCTACTGGGGAGCCTATGCTGTGTCTAAGTTCGCTACAGAAGGCTTGATGCAAGTGATGGCCGATGAAATGGACGACACCACTATTCGTGCCAATAGCATCAACCCTGGCGCGACCCGTACAGATATGCGCGCCCATGCCTACCCCGGCGAGAACCCGCTGAACAATCCAACACCTGCGCAAATCATGCCCTTGTATTTATACTTAATGGGCCCTGATAGCACGGGTGTAACCGGACAAGCTTTTAATGCACAATAACTGATCTGCACACTGCAACGGCAGTGCCATAGCCTAAGCTTGGCGCTGCCATCGCACATCTCCCTCCCTGCCCGCACCTTCTATATGCCAATTTAATAGCGTTCACTTACAGCAGAGTGACTGCGTCATAATTCTGACACCTATGTTTCAGCTTAAACATAGTATGCTGGCCTTATGCCAACATCTTTGACGCTTGAATTAATACAAATCCTAAGTCATTGATTATAAAGGGTTAAAATAGTTGGCACGATAATCGCTTACCTATAA
>LFRM01240130.1_pt1 | contig 27152 bp, 23 predicted proteins | sample 618341 | NCBI WGS metagenome assembly LFRM01 (sample SAMN03654438, study PRJNA283298) | anaerobic digester metagenome | isolation source: pool of bioreactors CSTR01a, CSTR02a, and CSTR03a thermophilic anaerobic... | place: Denmark: Kgs. Lyngby | collected 2014-05-21 | reverse complement strand
GTCGGGGATGAGGAAAAGGGACTGCTTGACTTGGTCTTAGCGCAGCCGGTTAGCAGAACCGGCCTCTTTTGCGGAAGATTACTGGCTTTATTTACAGCACTGGCAATCATTTTGTTAACGGGCTGGTTAAGCTGGGCAATCCCGGCAGAGAGGGTCAGCTTAAACTTAACTTGGGCACAGCTGCTGCGGCCTTTCATATCACTCTTTGCAGTATTAGTGCTTTTTGCCGCCCTTGCGTTATTTTTCAGCCTGCTGCTGCCGGCAGTACGTCTTGCCAATATGCTTACAGGTGCACTGTTGGTAGGTAATTATTTACTAATGGGCTTGTCAAATCTAAATGATAAGCTGCAGCAGGTCCTGAAGTATACTCCTCTTAACTATTATCAGGGCGGTGCGGCTGTTGAAGGCCTTAATGGGAGTTGGTTGTTCGGTTTGTTGGCGGCTGCAGTGTTGATCACCGGGGTAGCATGGGTATTGTTTCTACGGCGTGATATACGGGTAGGTGGTGAACGCAGCTGGACGCTTTCTGCCTTAAGGTTGCCATCCCGTGCTAAGTCAAGTTAAAATGTAGCAAGAAGGTTAAATGTGGCTGAAGGCAGAATAATCGATGTATTACTAATTAGGTCAATGGCTGGCCGCTAGCAATCATCAAAGGAGGGCTGCAGCAATGGACAATCTTGCTGCCGAGAAAATAGCAGGTATTAAACAATTGGCAGAGTTTTTATTACAGTCAGACTATGCGCTGGTTCTTACCGGAGCAGGGATGGATACCGAGAGCAACATTCCGGATTTTCGGGGTAAAGACGGTCTGTGGCAGAATATTGATGCCCGAGTCGTCGCAGATATCAATACAATTCGGCAGAACTATAAAGTATTTCATCAATTCTATAAAGAGCGATTGTCAGCGATGACTGACGTCTTACCGCATGCCGGTCACTATGCTTTGGCAGAGCTGGAAAAGAAGGGTATCATCAAAGGTATAGCCACTCAAAATATATCCGGATTACATTTGAAAGCAGGCAGTAAAAGAGTATATGAACTGCACGGGGATTTAAAGAAGGTTTTTTGTGATAATTGCGGAGCACCGGCTACTACCCAGGAATTATATGAGATGAAGCCATGTTCTGCCTGCAGTGAACTTGCGTTAAGGCCAAATGTTGTCTTCTTTGGCGAAGCCCTGCCTGCTGATGTCTGGAATAAGGCAGTTGCTGAGATCAAAAAATCAGATCTGCTGCTGATCATTGGTACCAGCCTTGAAGTAGCCCCTGTTAATCAACTCCCTTATCTTACTGCCGGAAAGACTGTTTTTATCAATGCTGAAGATGTTGGCCATAAGTTTGATTTAACGATCATCGGTAAGGCCAAAGAGATTTTGAGCGAAACCATGAGGTATATCAATGCTTAAAAGTCAGTGGGGCTGCAGCTGCTTGTACTGCGGAAAGACAGATAAATGCACAGCAAGTCTTGTTTCTTTTAACATGATAGGCTATAATTAGGCATAGGGTCAGTTCGATGTCATGCCTTTGGAAACCGGAAAAGGAAGTGATAGTTCTCATGGGCGGCTACGAGAGCATGAAAATGTCCGATTTGGAGCAAAAATTACAGCAGCTGCGGGAAGAACTTGAGGAGTTAGAAGAAGAAAGGACAATTGTTTTAGGCCAGACCGGTCTCCACCTGCCGGGTTCTACTGTAAAAAAGTATGAGGCGGAGATTAATCATATAAAAAAACAGATAGAAACTGTGGAGAATCTGTTAAATGAAAAGGGCAGCAATTAAGACAGGGAACAATAGAGGCAGCAGAGCAGCTAAAGAAAAGAATTTATAGCAAAATTTTAAGAAGTTTGATAAATCTGCTATGTTATTTTTGCAGATTATATGATATTATGTATTTGCTATGTTCAATTATTGTGGTTGATTTTTTTTGCGTTAAGATATTAGAAAATTATAAACTATAAAAAACATCACAACAGATAGAGTTGTAAAAAGACTCAAAGCTGTTGCTGTGAGGGAGGTGAGGCAGAAATATCATCGCAGTTGATTTCAGGGAGGTGAAAAGAAAACATTTCTCAGCCGATGCTGAACTAGTTGTATTTTTTAACCTGCATAACAATCTTCACTAGGCACTATTACAATTGATACATTAGGAGGAGTATTATGAGTAATAAGTTAACACAAAAAGAAGTTAACATGTATGGTTTTTATACCTTAGCTTCTGGTTTAGGTAACGCCGTACCAATGAACTATATTACAATGTTCATGACTGACCACCTGATGATTAGTGCTGCAGTGGTTGGTACGCTCTTATTAGTTGCTCGTATTATTGACTTTGCTGTCAGTTTGGCAGCCGGACCTATTGTGCAAAACTCGAACCTAAAGTGGGGGAAATATCGTTCCTGGCTGTTGATCTTACGTTGGGTAGTTTTTACCGGTGTATGTCTGCAGTTTGTTAACACCTCTGCACTACCCTTAGCGGCAAGACTTGCCATCGTTGTTGTTGGTTACTTTGGCCTGCACTTATCAATGAACTTCCTGGCACTTGCCCAGGTAGGGGTATTGGCTGCGATGGCCGGTTCATCCATGGAAGATAGAGCACGTCTTTCCGCCCGTTCAGTTCAAGCGCAAACATTAAGTGCTATTATTACTTCTGCTTCAGTTGTGCCTTTAATTAACTTCTTCACACCAAGAGTCGGCGCTGCTAACGCTTATATCCTGGTTGCGGCACCATTCTCCTTTATCTTTGTTATTGGTGCCGGTGTTCTTGCTAAAGCAGCAGAACCATATGATACTCAAGAAGCAAACAGACCGGCCAGACCGGGTTCTGCTCCCACTTTGGGAGATATGCTCAACTCAGTTGTTACCAACAGTCAGCTGCTGGTCTATATCCTGGCACAAACACTTTCCATGATTGCCATGATGGGTTCAATGGGTATTGCCACATATTATTTCATGTATGTGTTAGGCAACTTTACCTTAATGGCTGTTTCCATGACTGCAACCACAATTTTTGGTTTCTTTGCCGCTTTAATTGGTCCCCGCATTGGTCACAAATTAGGCAAAAAGAATGCTATTGTCTTTGGCTTATTCGGAAGTGCACTTGCCAGCGTAGCTATTACCTTCTTTGCCAGTTCATCCGCGGTTGTCTATGTAGTTATTTCCTGTGTAAGATCAATTTTTATGTACAGCTACACCTGCTTTGGTCCTAACTATGTAATTGACGCTGCGGAATATGGTTTCTATAAAACAGGTAAGGATAACCGTACAGTAGCCATGGCCATGAACAATATTCCGATTAAAATCGGTTTTGCCCTTGGTGGCGCTGTCGGTACCTTCGGTTTAGCCCTGATTGGTTATCAAGCCGGTATGACGGCTACCCCCGAATTTATCACCAAATTCATGTGGATTTTCGGTGGTATTCCTGCAGTCTGCTACTTCTTAGCTAGCCTGGTTATGTTATTTGGTTACAAGATTACAGACGAAGAGGCTGCTATGTATGCCAGAGAGAATGCTGCCAGACTCGCAGCAGCTGCTGAAGCACCAAAAGCATAAGGATAATAAATTATCCGGTAAACTATTAAAGCCTGCTGTTCATAATGAACAGCAGGCTTTTTATATTGGATAGTAAAGCCGTATTGAAACAAAGTTAATTACACAATTATCCAAGTTCATTAATATTTAAGTAAAATGACGAATAAGATTAGTAGGGGAGGTGGGAGAAAGAAAAATGCTGCGCTGCTGAAGTAGAAATGGGGAAAAATAGAGGGAGGGAAAACAATGAGTGGTAAACTAACACAGTCCGAGATTAATAAGTACGGATTTTATACCTTGGCTGCCGGTTTAGGTAATGCTGTGCCCATGAGTTATATTACTATTTTTATGACGGATCATCTGATGATAAGTGCGGCAGTAGTAGGTACTCTTTTGCTGATTGCCCGTATTCTCGACTTCGCCGTTAGTTTAGCTGCCGGGCCCATTGTGCAAAGATCCAATTTAAAATGGGGTAAGTATCGTTCATGGCTCATTATTTTACGTTGGGTTACTTTTATTGGCGTTTGTCTTCAGTTTGTTAATACCTCGTCACTACCCTTACCGGTAAGGTTGGTTATTGTTGCTGTAGGCTACTGCATGCTGCACTTCTCTATGAACTTTACTACATTAGCGCAAACCGGCCTGCTCATGTCAATGGCAGGTACGTCGATGGAAGACAGAACAAAACTTGCCACCAGATCTATCCAGGCTTCAACCATTGGGACCATTATTACTTCAGCCTCAGTTGTGCCCTTAATCAACTTTTTTACTCCAACTGTCGGTGCTGCCAACGCTTACCTTTTAGTTGCTGCACCATTCTCGTTTATCTATGCAGTCGGGGCGGGAGTTTTGGCCAAAGCTGCTGAGCCCTACGACAATCCTGAAACAGCTCAGATGGCACCAGGCGGCGCTGCTCCGACTTTAGCCGATATGATCAATTCTGTGGTCACTAACAGCCAGCTCTTAGTTTATATTTTAGCACAAACTCTATCAATGATAGCTATGATGGGGTCTATGGGAATTGCCACCTATTACTTTATGTACGTGTTGGGCAATTTCACTTTAATGGCTGTATCGATGACAATCACGACTGTTTTTGGCTTTTTCGCATCATTAATCGGGCCCCATATCGGCCGCAGGCTTGGCAAAAAGAAGGCTATCGTTTTCGGCTTATTTGGCAGTGCGATGTGCAGTTTAGCAAATACATTCTTGGCCAGGTCTTCAGTCGTTATCTATACCTCAATTTCCTGCTTAATGTCAATCTTCATGCACAGTTACTCATGTTTTGGCCCGAACTATGCCATTGATGCTGCTGAGTATGGTTTTTATAAGACCGGTAAAGACAATCGGACTGTCGCTATGGCCATGAATAATATTCCTATTAAAATCGGCTTTGCCCTTGGCGGTGCCATTGGTACCTTTGGCCTAGCCTTAATTGGCTATCAGCCGGGTATGACCGTGACAACGGATTTCGCTGTAAAGTTTATGTGGATCTTTGGCGGTGTTCCGGCTCTATTAAACACCTTAGCCAGCTTAACCATGCTGTTTGGTTATAAGATCACAGATGAAGACGCAGCTTTTTATGCCAAAAAAAATGCTGCCAGAATGGCAGCTCAATCAGTCCCCAAAAACTCATGAGAAGTCTACAAATAAAAATGGCTGCCGGTTTATACCAGCAGCCATTTTTTATTGATCTTATTTAGTTAAGTAAGCTTTTTGCAAGTTCAGCTGCAGAAGCTGCGTCTTCAGCATAGCCGTCAGCGCCGACTTCATCAGCAAATTCCTGAGTGACAGGAGCGCCACCAACCATAATCTTAACCTTGTCTCTGAGACCGGCAGCTACAACAGCTTCGATAGTAGCTTTCGAAGCAGGTAAGGTTGTGGTCAGCAGAGAGGAGAGGGCAAGGATTTGTGCATCGGGGTTAGCATTGATGGCTTCAACAAATTTTTCGGCCGGAACGTCTACACCCAGGTCAAGAACATCAAAGCCTGCACCTTCGATCATCATAGCAACCAGGTTTTTGCCGATATCATGGAGGTCACCGGCAACAGTACCAATGATAACTTTACCAATGGGCTCAGCGCCAACTTCTTTTAGATGTGGAGTCAGAACTTCTACTTCGGCTTTCATAGCACGGGCAGCCATTAACATTTCGGGAACGAAAATCTCGTCGTTCTTAAATGCTTCACCAACAGCTGCCATAGCCTTAATCATGCCTTCGTTAAGAATCTCTTGAGCTGTGGCACCTTCAGCCAGCGCTTCTTTAACTAAATCAGCAACTACTTTAACTTTACCAAATTCTACAGCCTTGGCAACTTCTTGTACTTTAGACATCATTATTCCTCCCACAAAATTATTATATTTTAGTAACTTGTCTCGGTTGTCCGTTAAATAAACTTATTTTGCCAGTGCTTCACGAGTACGCTTATAAACATATTCGTATACTTTGGGGCCAGCACCAAAGCCGGAGATAATCAGGCTGGTGAGATAATCGCCATAAGTATCGAAATACTCTTCATAGGCTTTTAATTGTACAACTTCGGGAGCACCAAATTCCATAGCAGGACCAAAGTTTAACTTGATCTTATCGCCATGCTCTTTAAGTACAGCAAGTCTGTCGTTCATGGGCTGTCCGGACCAAATGTCGACACCGGCATCGATCATTGCAGGAACGAGTTTTTCTACCTTACCACAGCTGTGGAAGTCGACGTACATGCCGTGTTTATGAGCAGAATCAACAATGCGCTTCAGATAAGGAACGAGCATTTCACGAGCTGTTCTGAGGGAGAAGAAGGGAGATCTCTGAGAACCCCAGTCATCGTGGAAATAGAGAATGTCTGCATCATAGTACTTTTTAAATCTGGCAATTACGTCATCATAGAAGTTGCAGAGTGCATCAAAGAGACGATGGACAGCATCTTTCTTGTCATCATCAATTAAAGCAACTGCAGCATTCTCAAATTCCATGAAAGAAATTAATCTTTCGAAAAGACCGTTCATCAGCCAGACGCTGATAGCACGACCACTAGCAAGGAATTCTTTGTTTCTGGCTGCACTGCCTTCCCAATCCATCTCATCAAGATTGGGGAAAGTTAAGTATTTTTCCCATTCGTTAATGTCAGGAATTTTCAGTGGGTTTCCTGGTCTGACCATTGAGCCGTTTACCTGTGGGACATACTCCCACTCCACGTCGAACCAGTCTTTGCCGCCGCCTTCAGTAACATTGTCAATGGGGTCAGCGTCAAAAACAAAAGCTCTGGCAATGTTGTCAGGAACGATTCTCGGACAAAAAGTAAGGATATCCGAACCGGTAGGTACCCAAAGCGGATTTTCACCTTTCATATAACGATGGAAATTTTCCTTGGGTGTAATAGGTGTGTTGAATTTTGGCAGACTCATTGGAGGCTGGCCTTTACCAAAGGGGAACGATTTGTACTCGCCAACTACTTTTAATTCTTCTGCAAAATTGATACTTGACATGATACCACCCTTTCTAATGTACTCATCTCGAATTATAGCAAAACTTGTCTATTTTGACAATGAAATATTTTACTAATTTTAATTAATTCTTCTAATATATATTTTAATAATAGCAAAAGGATTCAAAAGTTAGTAGATTTATTAGTAAATTTAGTATATAAAGACGAGAATATTTTATTTTCTTTTAACGCCTGGTATATAAAGGAAAGCATTTCGCTGGTAAAAAATGCTTGACAATTCAGATCTATCAGGATAAACTTGAACTAGAATTAGGTTTATCAAGATAGACCTAACCTTTTGTTGTCCGGCACGGAGTTAATTCTGACTTACCGAAAGATGTTAAGCAAGGAGAGGTTAATATGGACGATTTAAAACTGTATGACGCGGAATATAAATTTATGGACATTATTTGGGAGCTGGAGCCTATTAACTCCACAGAACTAACGAAAGTATGTGAGAAAAAACTTGGCTGGAAAAAGTCAACCACCTATACAATGCTGAGGAAATTGTCCCGGCGCGGGATGTTAAAAAACGAGCATGCCACTGTAACTACTTTAGTCTCCCGAGAGCAGGTGCAAAAGTATGAGAGTGAAGTATTATTGGAAAAAGCCTTTGATAATTCTCTGCCTGCCTTCATAGCAGCCTTTCTCCAGGATAAACGTCTCTCTAAAAAGGAAGCAGAGGAGATTAAGCGCATGATTGAGGAGGCCACCAAATGAGCTCTGTTTTTATCACTGTCCTCAATATGAGCCTGACGGCGAGCTACGCTGCAGTAATGGTGATGCTTGTGCGTTTCCTGCTGAAAAGGGCGCCAAAAGTTTTTTCTTATGCTTTATGGCTTGTTGTTTTGCTGCGTTTAATAATCCCCGTCTCTTTTACCAGCCCGGTGAGTTTGCTACCGGGTGAAACCAATGTGATCCCTCAGGATATTGTCGTTTCTTCTAAGCCAGCGATAAAAACCGGTCTTGAAGTTATCGACAGACCGGTTAATCAAGTTATCCAGACGTCTTTTACTCCTGCTGCTGATCAGGGGACAGAACAGTTTGAGTCTGTCAAGACCGTAACACCTATCGGTTCAGTTATCGAAGCTGCCGCAGTAATCTGGCTGCTGGGAATCATCATGCTGCTAGGTTACAGCTTCGTCTCGTATTTTAAGCTGCAGCAGCGGCTGTCCTTGGCTACTTTGGTCAGCGATAATATTTATGAATCTGATCGTATTCGAACCCCTTTTGTTTTAGGTTTTGTTAAGCCCAGGATTTATCTGCCGAGTGGATTAGCCGACTCCGAAATAAGCCACATTTTACGGCATGAAAAATACCACATTAAACGCAGGGATTATCTGATTAAACCCCTGGCTTTACTTACAGTTTTTCTGCACTGGTTTAATCCAATTATCTGGTCAAGCTACTTTCTCATGGTTAAGGATATGGAAATGTCCTGTGATGAAAAGGTCATTAAGGAATCCGGCAGCAGCGGTGCAGATGTCAGGACCAGCTATTCCAGCACTTTACTTAAGCTTGCTGTAAAACAAAAAGGCCTTTTGGCGAAAGTAATGTTAAAGCCAGAATTCAAAATATTCTTAACTACAAAGAACCCAAGTTTTGGTTTGTTATCGTAACTATTGCCCTGATCATTTTTATAGCTACCGGACTGCTGGCCAATCCGGTCAAAAAACTTACCACGCCCTTGCCGGCATGGGTGAGGGAATTTGTTTATCATGGCAGTAGAAGCGAGCATAAATATGCCCATCAAAATGGTTATTTTTATGAATCTCCCATTATTGTTGAGGATGGTGAGGTGAAATTAACTATCTGGGCAGCTCTCACTTACCCCCAAAAGACCGAATTAATTTATACTGTAGAAGGGATTAAGGGCAGGGATTATAGTATTAATATTACTGAAATTGACGGCAAACCAGTAGCAGAAAAATATAATCTACCTCATGACAGCTGGGGTTCTTATGCAAATAAAGGTATTTATGCTACTGTCAGCGCTCATCCTTTACCACCAGGCAAACATGAGCTCACCGTTGTGATGCAGAGTGAGCGGTTGACACAAGATATGGTTGTCAAAGTTCCTGTAGATGCAGATGCCATGAGCCACCTTTATCAGGCAAAACCTTTATATTTTGAAAAAACTATAGAAGGTATTACTGTTACAGCGGAAAAGTTAATTTACTCGCCCTTTAAAGTTTGGGTTGATCTTAAGGTAACATATGGGCCGGGTACAGATGTTTATTTGGGCGGGGTACTTGATACTTACTATGTTGCTGTAGACAAAGGCTCTATGCTGCAGGTGCAAGCTGCTACCGATAATTTAGTCAGCGGAGTACGAACATACAGTATGAGTTTTGATCGGCCCAGAAAGGGAGACGGTGTCAAACTAGTAATACCGGCAATTGTGGTTTCTTATTTAGCTGAAGATGGCTCTGTCATTCAAGAATATGAGACGGTAGGAGAATTTACTACTGCAGATATAGGTAAAACGAAGCAGCTGTGGGATCAGGAATGGACACTTAATAGCTGGCGTTACGAATCTCCGGAATTAGAATTTGTAATAGAATATAGCGGTGATGAATTTTCTTTTGTTTGGAGAATAGTTGGCGCGGATGGAGAAATTTTAGATGCAGAGTTCGTTAATACAACTGTGGGACCAGGTGCTTCAGGGCAAAAAGGAACGTACAAGTATAGGCTGCTTACACCCGCAGTAGGAGAGCCGGCAAAAATTGTAGCAATGATGGAAAAATTCCATGAGGTTAAAGGTCCCATAGAAATTACACTGCCATTACCGGATTTAGGCGAGGAGCCGGTTAGCTCGCCTCGACCTTACACTAATGTTAAAGAAGCACTTGCTGCAATTAAAGAGCAGGACAAAAATGATTTAATCTTCGTTAGTGTGATGTTTCACTACCAGAATGAAGATGCTTTTAACGCCCGGCAGCCAACCTACTTGTTTGTGCTTTATCGTAATGAGATAGTAGACAATCAAATCCCCGTAGTCGTATACGAAGTAGGTGAGACAATAGAAAAGCAGTATGAAGATGTAAGTCCGTCAATTATGAACCCTACTCCGGCTGATTTAACAAACTTAAAGAATACTGAGGAGTCTTTGATAAAGAAGCACCAGGATAGAACGCACGAAGTTGTTGGAGCAGCTAGAGAAGCGGGGAGAGACCTGGCAGAGGAAGCTTTTGCGTTAGGCGTTACCCTGCAGGGCTATTATAGCGACGAAGAATGGTTTTTACTCAATTTTGATGAAAAAATTATAGCTGCTTATAACATTAATACGCAGGAATTAATTCTTGCTGAAGGTACAAATGGCATGTCCTGGCCGCCTGCCAGCTAAAATTGTTGTTTACCTTAAAATCTGCTACTTGGAAAAATCATAAGCATCAGGAAAAACCTACTGCAAACTGAAAATCATTTAAAAAGAGGTGATTACGTGTTTAGAAGAAAAATGCTGTTTATGACGTTATTGGCACTGCTGTTTTTGCTAACTGCTTGTGGTAAGAAACCGGCTTCTACCATAGATGTCAGCATGTTCGATAATATTCAAAGCGGAACAATCTTTTCATTTACCGAAGATAAACTTTTTTATCCTACGGATGAAGAAACAGACACTGTTGTTAAGCTTTTAGTAGAAGATTTGTCTTTAGCACAAGAGCAAAGGGGAAGCCCACAGGGAATACCAATCTTCACATTCATTCTGGATAATATTGATGATAATCAACAGCTACAAATAGCCGTTATTGAGGGCAGGGATGAACTGCTGCTCACCTATACAGCAGACACCAACAATGCTGCAGATAAAGCCTATTTTCACCTGCAGTCCACCGCATTGCGTGAATATATGGAAACACTTTATGAAGAGATTTTAGCAGACCCGTTCCGTTGGTAAAATAACCAAAAATGCAAGTAAGGAGGGTGAGACCTTGTTCAAAAAAATGCTGCCGGTTTTTTGGGTGCTAGTGCTAATACTATTTCTTTCAGGCTGTGGAGAGCAGTCACAAACTAACACTCCACTAAATGTAAAAATGCTGGATGACTTTCAAGTTGGCACACTAATTGTTGATGGTGAAGATGACTATATTTATCCGACTCGTGAAGAAGTGAAAGCAGTTATTGAGCAGCTAAAAGAAGACTTTACTTTAATGCAGGAAATTGAAGCAGAGCCAGAAGAACAGGCACAAATGACCTTGACGATGGACACTCCTGACAAAAAGCGGTTGGATATAGCTGTATTTGATGGAAATGAAGAGTTATTAATTGTCTATATAAAAAATACAGATGATGAGCAGGACAAAGACTTCTTTAGCTTGCAATCTTACGAGCTGCGTGAAAAGATTGATGACATATATGCAAGGATTTTGTACTTGAGGGAGAATCCGAAAGGGCAAAAAGAAACGCTGACTTTTGCAGGTGAGAACGCAAACTGGCAGGCAGTATTAACCGTTGAGAATACGTATTACGAAAAAGCAGAAGATAATCCTCGCGGTTACGAGCAGGAAGAAGACGGAACTTTTGTTTTGCAGTATAAAGGTCCTGATGCAGAAAACGTAGGCAGGTTTAATTTCAGATATGTCACTGGCTACCGCTCCCAAGGGATTGACAATGCTCTGCTTGAAGAAGGAGGGAAAATAACAACTTATATAAAAAGCAGTACAGAAGATTTATTTAGCAAAGATGACATAATAACCGTTTGGATAGAACGGAATGGCAAACGAGAAAAATTTGAGATGAGTTTAGTCGAATAATTCTAGAAAAGATTTACCACGAACCCGTTACTAATAAACTTCGTCTTGCTGAGAGACGAGGTTTTGTTTAGTGGATAATAACTTTAAAGCCATAGTCTTCCAGCTGTGCTTTGCGAGCCTGCAGCAGTTGATCAGAGGGAGGCTCTGCAACAAAGACTTTTTTGTTTTTTAAAAGCCGTTCATGTTTAGAAACTCCCAAGGTATGATAGGGAAGCAGCTGGACGAGTTCAATGGCTTCTTTTATTTCTGAGAGAAAAGCGCCATATTTGTTAAAATGTTCGACTGAGTCATTGAGCAGGGGGATAACCGGAACGCGGATCCAGAAACGTCCACCGGCTTGGGCAATTTTACGGGCATTGTCTAGAATAAGTTCGTTAGGTACACCGGTGACTTGTTTATGTAAAGCGCTATCCATACATTTGAGGTCATAAAGGAATAGATCAGTGAAGGGGAGGACGCTTTCTATTATATTCCACTTTACATAGCCGGTAGTGTCGACTGCGGTGTGGATATTATTTTGTTTGCATTGCTTGAGCAGGGCAAGTGTAAATTCAGGTTGACAGAGACACTCGCCACCGGAAACTGTAACACCGCCCCCTGATTCTTCAAAGAACGGCTTATCACGCAGCAGGCGATGCATAACCTCAGCGACGGTCTGATCGGTGCCGCACATATATAGTGCTTTAGCTTTACAGGCATCGGCACAGGCGCCGCAATTATCACATTTTGTTTTATCAATTACAGGATAAATGATATCCTCACCAAGAGCTGTTTGCCTGACTGGACCGCGGGCTATGGCCATTTGTGGGCAGGACGAAAGACACAAGCCGCAATTTTCCAATCCCAAACAACGGATGTTTAACCAGTTTAGTTCTGTGGCAAATTCTTGGGATTCCGGGCTGTGGCACCATGGACAGCGCAAAGGACAGCCTTTCAAAAAAACTGTAGTGCGGATACCCGGACCGTCTTGGACACTAAATCCTTGTATGTCGTATGTTTTCCCGGTTATTTGTTTCAATTTTATAAAACTCCTCCTGTATATATTTGTTTAGCTGAGACTTGTTAATTTTCGCTGTTGCTGCAATTATTATAGCATATGGCAAATATTTAATAGTGAAATATTAATAATTTATTACAAAGTGAGTCTGTTCTGATATAATGTAACAAATAAGAAATAAAGGGGGATGGCAGATGTTTCAGTTTCTTCCTCTTTCGGACCGTATAAAACGCATCCGGGAGAAGCGGGACGTTTTTACCAGTGGACGTAATATGACTATAAATTCTGAACGGACGAAAATTTATACAGACTATTACAAGCAGCATGAAAATGAGTTGCCTATCCTTAAGCGGGCGGGAGCTATTTACACTTGGTGCGCTACCAGGGAAATAAATGTGTTTGATGATGATATATTTGTCGGCACTCCGGGTCCGGATGAGCGTTCTTTAAGCCCTTATGTTGAGTGGAACTGCCGCTGGATACCTGGAGTAGTTGATGATACTGATGAAAACTTTAAAAAGGCCTGGCAGTCCTCGGACTCCATTTATATGAGTGATGAACAGCGGGAGATTTTCCGCGAGGCCTATGACTATTGGCAAGACAAGACTATCTCTAAAATGGTGGAAGGCGCATTATGTGATGACTTTTGGGAGGCAGCCGGTAATGGCTGTATCCTGCGGGCAGGAAAGAACGACCCCGGTTATTTTGGTGTATCGGGTATGCCGCAGGGTCACTATATTGCCAACTTTGATAAAGTTATAAATGTGGGCTTTGGTGTAGTGCGACAACAGGCACGGGAAAAATTGGAGTCTATGAAGGGCAAAGTTTTTGGTAATGCAGCTAAGTCTTATGCTTTTTATCATGCAGTCGTGCGGGTTTGTGACGGCGCTATTTTATTGGCTAAACGGTATGCAGAAGCTTGTAGGAAAAAAGCTGAAATTGAAAGCGGAGAGCGTAAGGCTGAACTGTTGCGAATGGCTGACTCTTTAGACTGGATTATGGAGAATCCTGCCCGTACTTACTGGGAAGGGTTGCAGGCAGCTATATTGTACCAGTTAATGCTTTCCACTGATGCCCAGCAGCATGGGCAGTCCATCGGCCGTATTGATAAATATACCGGACATCTGCTGCAAAAACAGTTGGATGAAGGTACAATTACAATGGAGGAAGCACAGGAGTATTCTGATGCTTTTATTCTGCGTCTCAGCGATATCATTGTGCTGCCAGGTTTTTTTGGTAATAATCAGCGAATAATTGAATTAAACGCACAGGGTCAGAGCCTTTATTCCTCCATTTATAACGGACTTACCCCGACAGCCGGTCTGGCTATCACTTTAGGTGGTCAGAAACCGGATGGTTCAGATGATTCGACACCCGTTACTTACTGCATGCTGCAGACATATGGTAGATTACACATCCCTGACCCCACTGTAGCACTGCGTATACATAAAAACACACCTGATGAGATCTGGCGTTTGGGTATTGAGTCCAGCAAGCTTTGTGGTGGCATTCCCCAGTTCCAAAACGATAAAGTTATCATTAAGTCATTAATGGATATTGGTTTCTCACGCGAAGATGCCTGCAATTATAGTATTGTGGGCTGCGTTGAACCTGCCGGTACAGGGAACGAGTGGCCTGCCTGCGGCATGACCGGTGCAGAATCTATATGGAACATGGTAGATGTAGTGCTGGTGACCATGAATGGTGGTGTAAATCCGAGAACCGGTAAAGCAGCGCTCCCGTGTAAAAAACTGTATGAATACGAGAGCTTTGATGAATTTAAAGATGCTTTCCAGGCGCAAATGCAGTATCTGCTCGATTGGAATGTGTCTTATGCCAATGTTTTCGAAATGGTCTATTCACAATATTTCCCCTGCATTGTTGCTTCCACAATGATGGAAGGCTGTCTGGATAACGGTAAAGACGTTACAGAAGGCGGTGCCAAGTATAACCGTACCGGTCTGACTGCCTGCGGCACCTCCAATGTGGGAGACAGTTTGATGTCCATTAAAAAGCTTTGCTTTGACGACAAAACTGTATCATTAAAAGAAATGTATGACGCAGTCATGAACAATTGGGAAGGCTACGAACAGCTGCGCCAGACCATTATTCATGAGGTACCACATTACGGCAATGACATTGATGAGGTTGATGAATTAGCCTCCTGGGCACTGGGACTCTTTGCCGACATTATGGCCAAAGCTGAAGGCCCACGGGGTAGATTTTCAGGCGGTACTTTTACCATGACTGCACATATTTATATGGGGGCAGGTTTAGGTGCTACGCCTGATGGCAGAAAAGCCGGCGAACCTATAGCAGATGCCATTTCACCCCGTCAGGGTTTTGATAAAAACGGTCCCACGGCCTATCTTAGAAGCGCCGCCAAACTGCCACATCGTGCCTTATCCAATGGTGATCAACTAAATATCCGCTTTACTCCATCTTGTGTTGAAGGTGATAATGGTGCAGAAAAACTTAAATATCTGATCAAAACTTATTTCAACTTAGGCGGTATGCAGGTGCAGTTTAACGTGGTCAACACCGAAACTCTTCGTGCAGCCCAGAAGAATCCTGATGAGTATAGAGATTTAATCGTGCGCATTGCCGGTTTCTCAACTTACTTTGTCACCTTAAGCAAATTTACCCAAGACGACTTTATCACCCGTACCGAACAAGCAATTTAATTGTCTTGGTTAAGCACTTCTGCAGCAGCAAACAACTATAGAGCTCAAAGAAGGGAGTACAGCATCTGTATTCCCTTCTTACTGCACTTCAACTAATCTGATAATTTATTGGTAATATAATCTTTTCGCTATTATCTGAAGATTTAAGCAGGAATTTATCGAAGAGCGGCGAATTATACCTCTTGTGTTTTCTGCAAAAATACACAATAATTATTGGGGGTATTCATTATGCCAAATCAAGCATTTAACCTGGAAGCTTATTTCAAAAGGATTAATTATGACGGACCGACTGATGTTTCTTATGAGACCTTAGAAGCTCTGCATATTGCACACACTATGAACGTACCATTTGAAAACCTGGATGTTATCTTAGGTAGACCGATTTTATTGGATCGTGAGTCTCTTTTTAATAAGATTGTAGTTAACAATCGGGGTGGGTATTGCTTTGAAATGAATACTTTTTTTAAGTATGTTCTCGACGCCATGGGATTTAACGCAACCATCCTGCTTACTAACAGAACCAGAGAACGACAGGAGTTTGCCTCCAGAACACATCAACTGCTGCTCGTCGAAATTGACGGACAGAAGTATATTGCTGATGTAGGTTTCGGTATGAATGGACTGACAGCACCCATACGTTTAGAAGTAGGGGTTGATCAGCAGCAGTTTACTCATACCTATCGCCTGGAGTATGACGAAGATTTTGGTTATATACTGCAGAATAAAATTGGTGATGAATACCGGACAATGTTTGCCTTTAAGCTAGACCCGTGTAACTTGGCAGATTGTCAGATGTCAAACCATTATATGGCAACTTATCCTGAGTCCTTCTTTAGAAAATTCAGGATGGTTACCATGCCCACTGTCGAAGGTCGCATTACGCTTAATCATAATACCTTAAAATTTTATACTAACGGCCAACTTACAGAAACCGAGCTAAACAGTAAGGAAGAGTTAAAAGAGGCACTGAAAAAGCATTTCAACCTTGACTTAGACGTAATCGGGGATGAAGCTGCTTCTTTAGCCGGTTAGTTTTGCTGCTGCCGAAGAATATGAATTCCGCAGCAAGGGAGTACCGTATATGGTACTCCCTGTTCCATTTAATGGCTAGGTAAATGTTAAACAGGGCAATAAGATTTGCATAGTGTTTTTATAGGCAGGAATTAGCTTGCTGATACAGAAGTGCAGTATTAGCATATATTTGATGAAAGTATGCAAACTGACAGTGTCTAGGAAAAATATATTATGCTCCCGTGCCTGACAAAACAAGACCAGTGTTAGTGAAGGAAAATGCTTATGGTTGACTTTCTTGATAAAGTAAAGCAGCTGCTGCTGCAGGATTTGTCAAGCTTTTTTCAATGGCTAGGCAAGTTAAAGAGTGTTTTTGCACACCTTGCTGCTGTCGGGGATTATTATAGCCTTTTAGTAAGATGGCTGCTTCCTGTACTGGCGGTCATTATCTTTTTGTGGTGCATTCTGCCGCTGCTACGGGACAGGAAAAACCAGACAACCTGGGGTTATTTGTATTTGATGAATGGTATCCGTGTACCGATTCAAAGCTGGGAATGCATGCTGGGCCGCGGCAAGAATTCTGATATTATGATTAACCAGCCTTTTATATCGAGAAATCATGCTGTACTTACTTACCATAACGGGGTTTGGTCCATTGCCGATTTAGGTTCAAAGGGCGGCATAACGGTTAATGGTGCCCGGGTTGAGGAACAGCACAGATTAGCTTACGGTGATGTTATCTCCCTGGCAGGGATTGAGATGGCGCTGCTTCCGGCGGATATTGTGCCGGCAGAAGAGGGGCAGGAGGAACAAGTAAGCGATAATTCAGGCGTTGTAAACAGCACCGGCACCTTTACACTATTACTAATCTTTATCTTTCAGCTGCTGGGTGCTCTGCAGATCATTATTACCAGGAGTGCTGCAGTTTTTCCGATGCTGCCGGTAACAGTATTTGCCCTGATGTTAGCTCAAGGTTTGCATTATCATGTTTTGCGTTGGCTGCAGTTCGAAAACCTGGAATTGGTTTTATTGAGTTATTTTCTTTGCGGTTTAAATGTATTCATTGTCGCCTCGGCTGCTCCCCATTCCCTTTACAAACAGCTGGTGGCAATTTTACTTGGTATGGCTGTTTTTACGATATTTAGCCTTTTAATCCGCAAGATAGGTCGGGCTATGAAGCTGAAGTATTTCCTGTTGGCAGGTGCCCTTGTCCTTTTAGTCCTGAACCTGACACTAGGCGAGATTCATTTTGGCGCAAAAAACTGGATTAACCTTGGTTTTATTACCTTTCAACCGATGGAATTGGTTAAAGTGGCCTTTGTGCTGGCCGGCACAGCAACCTTGGACAGACTGCTCACTACCCGCAATATGGCTGCTTTTATCGGGTTTACGGGTGCCTGCATGTTAACACTTGTCCTGATCAGGGATTTTGGATCTGCAGTAGTTTTTTTTGGTGCCTTTGTGGTCATGGCCTTTATGCAGTCAGGAGATCTTCGTTCCCTGGCTTTAGTGCTGGCCGGTGCGCTTTTCGGCGGCTTTGCCGTTGTTGCCTTTGTGCCTTATGTTACAAAGCGTTTTGCTGTCTGGGGCAAAGTCTGGCAGTATGCCGGTACCACCGGCTACCAGCAAACACGTACCATGATTGCTGCGGCCAGTGGTGGACTGCTCGGGGTGGGCGGCGGCAGCGGCTATTTGGTAAACGTTGCTGCTGCAGATACAGACTTGGTATTTGGTGTGCTTTGTGAGGAATGGGGTTTGCTGATTGCGCTCCTGGCAGTTTTGGTGATCGTTTTTTTTGCTGTTTATACCGTCATTATCATAAAAAGCAGTCTTTCCTCTTTTTATGCCATAGCTGCCTGTGGAGCTGCCACCATCTTTCTGCTCCAGACGGCACTAAATGTTTTAGGTTCTGTTGATATTTTGCCGTTGACCGGGGTTACGATACCTTTTGTTTCTAATGGCGGTACATCCATGTTAACCTCGTGGGCGCTTTTGGCTTTCATTTACTCTGTGAAATGAGCGGATGTTTGAGAAATTATTCTTATAGCCAGGTGATAGCTATGAAGCTTTTGGCAAAACGTGCACTTGTTTTACTGGTACTGGTAGCGCTGCTGACCATTGGCCTGGTGTGTTTTGTTGTGAGATATTTTAATCAGGCTTCCACCTGGGTGCAGTATCCTGCCAACAAACATCTATTTAATAATCAGGCAAAGCTAACAGTATCCGGCACTATTTATGATCGCTCCGGCCAGGTGCTGTTGGAAATGGTTGATGGTGTTACAAAATATCACCGGGATAAAACGGTGCGTACTGCTATGCTGCATGCAACCGGAGATACTGACAACAATATTGCTGTCGGAGCGCAGGTAGCCTTCAGAGAGCATATAATTGGCTGGAACCTGCTTAATGGCGTTTATCGTTTGCAGAATCAACCAAACAGAAGTGCTAATCTTACCCTCACTCTGGATGCCAATCTGTGTGCTGCTGCTTATAAAGCTCTTAATGGACGTAAAGGAGCAGTGGGTGTTTATAATTATCAGACGGGAGAAATCCTGTGTATGGTCAGTGCACCGTCTTTTGATCCGGAACAGCCACCTAATATTAGTCATTATCCGGAGAAATATGAGGGTGTTTACATTAACCGCCTTCTGTCTGCAGTTTATCCACCCGGCTCTATTTTTAAAATAGTTACAGCTGCTGCCGCCCTGGAAAATCTGCCGGAGGATAAGCTTTACCACTGCGAAGGCAAAATGCAGATTGGTTCAGATACAGTTACCTGTACCGGAATCCATGGCGATATTGCCCTGGAGCAGGCGCTGGCTCATTCCTGCAATGCAGCCTTTGCCCAAATAGCTTTGGAACTGGGGGACGCTGTCCTGCAGAAGTATGCAAACCTAGCCGGCTTTAATTCATACCTGGTTGTGGATGGCATTAAAACTGCCGTGGGTAGAGTGGATGTCCGCAATGCAGCCGCTGTAGATCTGGCCTGGGCAGGTATCGGCCAATATACTAATACGGCAAATCCGCTTAACTTTATGGCCTTTATGGGTGCCATTGCCAATCAAGGTGTGCTGATTAGTCCCCGCCTGATTGCAGATAACTATGGCTTTTTTGCTTCAAGCCAGAAAAAGCAAGTGCTCTCAGCGGAAACGGCAGTAAAACTAGGCGCTCTGATGCGTAATAATACTTTAAGTGTTTACGGTGAATATAATTTTAAAGGCTTAGAGCTTTGTGCTAAGTCGGGTACTGCCGAAGTAGGGGAAGGGAAGAGACCGCATGCCTGGTTTACCGGCTTTTTAGCCAGAGAAGATTATCCGTTAGCCTTTGTGGTGCTTATTGAAAATGGCGGCATTGGCAGTCAGACTGCGGCGTCTGTTGCCAGGAGAGTACTGCAAACTGCAGTAAGTACCGGAAAGTAGGGCAAAATAAGCCATTATCAATTAAGCTTGATAATGGCTTTTAATATTTCATTCTTTTTTAGCAGGTTGTATCTTTGTTATAATTAATAAAATTTATTGAGGTGGTGTAGATTTGGGCTTTGCTCTCGCAGAAGATAAAACAAAGGATCTAGTTGTGGTCTTTTATCTGCTCTTTTTAATAACTGTGGGCCTGTTTCTGCAAACTCCACAAGAGATATTTTACGGTCTGAAGGAGATTTTCATTGCTCCAGGCATGCTGATTACCGACTATATGGTTGTCGGAGGCATTGGTGCGGCGCTGGTCAACGGCGCACTTGTGGGACTGATAGGATTTGTTCTGCTAAAGATAAATAAAATTGACCTGAATGGAATATCAATAGCTGCAATCTTCACCATGGTCGGATTCGCTCTGTTTGGGAAAAACATTTGGTCGGTTTTGCCCCTTATTTTTGGTGTATATATTTACAGCCGTGTCATGGGTAAGGCCTTTAAAACATATATATACTCAGCACTCTTTGGTACAGCTTTGGCACCTCTGGTCACGCAAGCAGCTTTTGGCTATGGCTGGGGCGTTGCTGCCGGCATAGTGGTGGGAGTTGTGGCTGGTTTTGTAATTGCTCCATTGGCCAATCATTTGCTTAAAGCGCACGCAGGCTATAATATTTATAATATCGGCTTTACTGCCGGCTTTGTGGGCATGCTGTTTCTTAACATCTTCAGAACGTTTGGCTATAATAGTGAAATTGTTGTAATTTGGGGGACAGAATTCAACAGCACTTTACGCTGGATTTTTCTCCCCATGTTTGTCAGCATGCTGCTGTTGGGAGTAATCTTAGGAAGAGACCGAAGAAAAGATTATCGAGAAATATTGAAGCAGTCAGGCACTTTGATAACAGACTTTGTTGCTCTGGGTGGTTTTGCCAATACATTAGTCAATATGGGGATAGTAGGTCTGATGGGGTCTGCTTATCTGGAGCTGGTAGGCGGGCACTATAACGGTGCTACAGTGGGCGGTTTATTAACGATGGTAGGTTTTGCTGCCTGCGGTAAGCATCCCGTCAATATTGCACCGATTATGCTCGGTATCTGGTTGGGAACCTCTTCCAAAATACAACCGTTATCAGTTCTGCAGGCATCTGCTCCCGGCCCCCTTTTAGCAGCGCTTTTCGGCACAACTTTGGCACCTCTGGCCGGCCGGTTTGGACCGCTTGTTGGAATTATTGCCGGTTTTGTTCATTTAAGCATTGTATCTAATGTTGGTATTCTGCACGGGGGATTAAATCTCTATAATAATGGTTTTTCCGGGGGCCTGGTGGCGACCATTTTTGTCGCTGTCATTAATGGGTTGCAGAAGGAAAAATAAAGTTGTGGTCATTAAGAAAAGGGATTAGCCATAAACAGGTAGAATAAACACAGCAATTAGCCAGTAAAATGCTCATAGCTGTGTTTTTTTCATCCGGCAGCAGGTAATGAAAATGTGAGGAGGGTGGCAGTAGCTTATGCGCCGCATGGTGATTTTTCTGTTATTATTGCTGCTGTTTTTAAGCGGGTGCAGTAGTTCCCCTGTGCAGGAGACTCCGCTGGAAGCTGAAAATAGTCACCCAGAAATTAATGCAGAAGAAATGAAAAAGGTAGAATTATATACCACGGTGATGAAAGCGGCGTTTGAGATAGAAAATGGCGGGAACAGTTTTATTGCTATCAAACTAGATAGTCTGGAAGGGTTAAGCAGGAGAGCCCAGGAGAAAGTTTTAGATAACTTTACTGATCTGTGTCCTCACGTATATAGTTACGAGGAGATCAAAGATGATCCGACAAAGATTGAATGGTATAACAGCAGCTTTCCCAACAGGGCGATAGACGGCACGGTATTATCTGTTGATTTAAAAGAATATGGGAACGATACTGCTCAAATTGAAGCTGTATCCTGGTTTGGTTCTTTGGGAGCGGTATTGCCGACATATGAAGCTAAATATGTCAACAATCACTGGGAACTTAAGCTTATTAGCTTTGCTGTGGCCTGATATTTGTTGTTTCTTGCTTCACTGCCGGTGCTAAAGTTTTATTAAAACAGCCAAGCAGATAATTCAACTGCTTGGCTGAATTGTTCTAGATAATTATTACTTATTTTATAACATCTTAACATTTCTGGGTTTATTTTGTGTTATTCTAGAATCAATCAGTACAAGCGGCTTAAAGCTTGATTTGGGTTTGTGAAACCTAGTGAGGTTATTTATGAGAACTTGGAAAAAAGCGAACAAAACCCTGCTGCAGTTTTTATGTTTCCTGCTTACTGCCGTTATCTTTTTTATCTTGCAGAATAATGCCCTGGTCATATCTAAATATACATATACCAGTCCTAAATTGCCTGCAGCTTTTGACAATTATACTATCGTGCAGATCTCTGATCTGCATAATAAGGATTTCCGGGGCAAACTTGTTGCAGAAATAAAACAGCTTAAGCCAGATATGATTGTGATTACAGGGGACCTGATTGATCGACGTAAGACAAAAATAGAGACAGCAGTCGCATTCATCAGAGAAGTAGTTAAAATAGCACCCACTTATTATGTTAGCGGAAATCATGAACAGTTATCTGATGACTATGACGTACTGCTGAGCAAATTACAAGCCCTGCAGGTACATATGATGGAAGATGCATATGAGCCTTTAGAAAAAAACGGAGCAAAAATAGGTATCATAGGTTTAGCCGATCCGGCTAATCAGGAGAGGGAAGAATCATACTTATGGGTTGACAGCAGTGGTTATGTGAAAGCAAAGCTACAGGAATTGTGTGCCGGGCTGGAGACTGATTTTAACATCCTGCTTTCTCACCGGCCGGAGCTGTTCAGTGTTTATAGGGAGATGCAGTTAGATTTGGTCTTTAGCGGCCATGCCCATGGGGGTCAAATCAGGCTGCCGTTTATTGGTGGGCTGATCGCCCCAAACCAAGGATTTTTCCCGCAGTTTACCCAAGGAGTACACACCGACCATACTACTGCGATGGTTGTGAGCAGGGGATTGGGGAACAGTGTTTTTCCACTGCGTGTTTTTAACCGGCCGGAGTTAGTTGTTGTAACTTTAAAGCAAGCATAAGAAGCAAAGCAAATGTTTTTTTTGATGTGAAAGGAGAAGATGCGATGAAGGTAGAGGTTGTGGCTTACGACAGCCGCTGGCCATTGCTTTTTACCGAGGAGGCAGAAAAGATAAAAAAGATTCTGGGCGAGGAATTAGTTGCAATTTATCATATTGGCAGCACAGCTGTGGAGAATTTAAAAGCTAAACCAATTATAGATATGATGCCGGTTGTGAGAGATATCGCACAGGTTGATCAATACAATCAAGAATTTATAGCAATCGGTTATGAGCCTAAAGGTGAGTTTGGCATCACGGGGAGAAGATATTTTAGAAAGGGAAGCGAGGTCAGAACTCATCAGATTCATATTTTTGCGCAGAGCAATACTACTGAGATAGAGAGGCATTTAGCTGTGCGTGACTATTTAAGAACTCATCCCAGGGACGCCTTTGAGTATGGAGAACTTAAGAGCGCTTTAGCTGAACTGCATCACGATGATATTGAAGCATATTGTAAGGGAAAAGATGAATTTGTTAAAGCCTTAGAAAAAAAAGCATTAGCATGGTACAAAGAAAGTGGTAACCAGCAATGGGCTTAAGTGTTAATTAAAATCTAAAAAAGATTGTGGGGATACGCTGTGAAAAGAATTCTAGGTCTGATTAAAGATACAGCTGCACGGCTGCTGACAAGCTATAAAAGATATCCGGAGCCGCTGCTGCTAGCTGCAGCTGTTGTGATGATACTGATTATTACTAATCATCAAAGTACTGCTGATGAGACAAACCTGAGGATAGCTATGTCTTTAGCATTAGGTGTCCCGCTAACTTTATGTTTTAGAGCTTTACAGGAAAGAAGCACCATATCCAAAGCTTCTGCTATCGCTGTTTATGTAATAACAGCTGCTTTTTTATTTTCTTATTACAATTATTTACTGCCCGAACTAAGAATGGTTACCGTAACCAGATATATTGCCATAAACCTGGCTTTTTACGTGCTCTTTTTAACGATCCCCTACATGTGGAACAGAGATGGTTTTGAATTTTATGTGCTGAAAATGTTTGCTAGCTTTGCAGTAACTTTTGTTTATGCTTTAGTGCTTTATTTAGGACTGGTCGCCATACTGGGAACGATCGATATTCTATTCTCTGTAGAAATTGACAGCAAACTCTATTTTGATTTCTGGTTAGTTGTGGCCGGAATCTTTGCACCTGCCTATTTTCTGGCGGGAGTACCGGAGTTTGGGGTAGAAGACAGCGGACAGGACTACCCTAAATCCCTGCAAATCTTATTGTTATATATCGTTTTACCTTTAATCACAGCTTACACTGCTATTCTTTACGCCTATTTTATCAAGATTATTGTAACCCGAATCTGGCCGGAAATAATGGTTTCCCATCTGGTTCTTTGGTATTCGCTGATCAGCACCGTTGTCATTTTCTTTATTTATATCATCAGGGAAGAGAACAGCTGGGCGAATATTTTTATTAGATTTTTCCCCAAACTCATTTTGCCTATATTGTTAATGATGTTTGTGGCGATGGGGATTCGGATCAATGCTTATGGCATAACAGAAAACAGGTACTTGGTGCTGGTAGGTGGACTGTGGACAACGGGCAGCATGCTCTACTATGCCTTCAAGAAAAAAACTGCTAACATTAGAATCGTCTTAGCAGTGTCCATCTTGGCTTTATTGACAGTTGCGGGTCCCTGGAGCGCATATGCTGTGTCTAAGTATAGTCAGAATCAGCAGATGAATAACCTCCTCATTAAGAATCAGATGCTTGTAGACGGAGCCATCATTCCTTCTACTACAGTACCCGCGGCAGATCAGAATAGAATTGTTTCCATTATCGAGTACTTTAACAGAAAACATAGCTTACAGGATCTCAAGGTTTTGCCTGATAATTTTACGCTTGAGCAAATGGAAGAAACCTTTGGCTTTGGTTTGTCATACATCAAGCCTGATGCTGACTTTTTTGCTCACTATCCCCAGAAAAGTCCATCATATATAGAAGTACAGGGCTATGATTACTATTTTGCCACTAATTTTGGCCTGCAAAATGAACTGCAAAGTTCAGAAAACATTAGTGCTGCCTTTGACGGACAAATGCTGCGCATAGCAGCCGGTGGGCAGGTACTATATGAAAAAGATCTGACAGGGCTTGCTTTAGAGATTCATGCAGCTAACATCGGTCAGGAAACGGTCAAAAATGAAGAGATGATCTTTGTGGAAAAAAATGAGAAGCTTGCCGTAAAACTATTTTTCCATCATATCCATGGTCATAAGGAGCCGGAAAGCGGCAAAAATAAGATTGACTGGATGGAGTTTTCCGTTTTGCTTAAAGTGTTTTAGGAATATAGCCAGTATAAACAGTGAAACCCCCGAACTTCTTAATGAAAGTGTTGGGGGTTTCATTTCTAATAACCTGTAGCGGCTTTTTTAATATTTTGCTCTTGGAGCTTTAAAGCTTGTTTGATTTGTGTGGTAGAAATGCCTTCAGTTCGATCCAGATATATAACTTCACAATATTTCTTTAAGTGCTCAAATCTTTCACTGCCGGCCCAGTCACTACCCATTACGACAATGTCAATATTATATTTTTTTATGTCTGACACTTTTTGCTCCCATGTTTCTTCGGGAATAACCAAATCAACATATCTGATAGCTTCCAGCATTTCTTTTCTGATTTGATAATTGTAATAGGACCTTTTGCCTTTCAGGGTATTAAATTTATCCGTTGATAAGGCCACCACTAAATAATCACCGAGAGCTTTTGCTCTTTTTAACAATCTAAGATGGCCAAAATGTAATAGATCGAACGTACCATAAGTTAAGACTCTTTTCATTACTGAAAGACCTCCTCAACAACTCTTTTTGCAGCTTGTCCATCCTCCAAATAGTTGAATTTCTTGTTAAATCGAGTGATGACTTCTTCGTCAACATTGGTACTATTTTTGATTGCTGCAATTAGTTCATTTTCACTTCTTACAATGGGACCGGGCAGTTCCTCCAAGTCCAGATAGAATCCTCGCAGTATTTCCTGATATAAATCTAAATCATACATATAGAAGATCATTGGTCTTTTTAAATTTGCATAGTCAAAGAATACACTTGAGTAGTCTGTGATTAATAAGTCAGAGATTATATACAGGTCATTTATGTCGTCGATATGTGACACATCATAAATAAAGCCTGCATATTTCGCAAAATCAAACTTGTTGGCGACCAAGTAGTGGGCTCTAAACAAGATAATATACTCATCCTGCAGTGCCATTCTTAACTTATCAAAATCGGTACCCAGGTCAAGAGTATAACCAACGCCTGTTGTATGCTGATTATCCCTCCAAGTTGGAGCATACAAAATAATCTTTTTCTGCATATGCTCGAGACCTAATAATTTTTTGACTCTGATAATATCTTCATCAGTAAAATTATAGAGAAAATCATTTCTGGGATAACCTTTTTCGATTATACAATCAGCTTTGTTAAGTTTTGCCAGATTAAAACTTGAGATAAATTTCTCCGTAGCGAATCTTGAAGGGGATAACATATAAGTAATTTTCTGAGCATCTCTTAAATAATTTTTTCTGACTTGAGACATTGAGAGTTTGGCATTTTGTCCACGTTCTATATCAAAGCCAAGTCTTTTTAAAGGTGTGCCATGCCAGCATTGCAAAAACTTTTGGTGTCTCCGTGGATAGATATGTTCAGGTAAACGCCAATTAGACACTATATATTCCACTTTGGCCAAGCATTTTTCAAATTCCCTGCCCGGGTATTTAACGATGGTTGTGTTTCTGTTTTGCAGTAAGAATTCATACGGAGCTACATTTTTAAATGCCCAGATAAAGTGATAATCTTGATATTTATCATTGTTTAACATGTATTCATAGATAGCTTTGGGACTGCAGGAATAGCTTCTACCTCGATAAGCTGTAAACAAGACAGTCTTCTTTTCAACTTTACATCCGGCTTTCCTAAAAAAATAAAAGAGCTGCCTTTTTCTATAAAGCGCACCTTTTAAAAGACCGCCAATCAACTTGTTTCTTTTGTCAAGATGCTGTAGGTATCTTTTAAGCTTTTTTTTCATTGTCGTCAACTCCAACTGAAGTACTGTAATTCCGCCTTTTCTACTCTTACTTCGCTATGCATAACTTTATCTCCTTCTTTACCATAGATTGTAAAAAGAGGAAGAAGTGGCAGGA
>LFRM01236245.1_pt2 | contig 27154 bp, 17 predicted proteins | sample 618341 | NCBI WGS metagenome assembly LFRM01 (sample SAMN03654438, study PRJNA283298) | anaerobic digester metagenome | isolation source: pool of bioreactors CSTR01a, CSTR02a, and CSTR03a thermophilic anaerobic... | place: Denmark: Kgs. Lyngby | collected 2014-05-21 | reverse complement strand
GCAGATTGGTGTGGTCCATGCAAGGCGCAGGCCCCAATCATGGAGGATCTTTCTAAAGAAAAAGCAAATGTAAAGTTCTTCAAAGTTGATGTTGATAAAGAAGTACAGGTTGCAGTGAATCTTGGAATAAGCAGCATTCCTACAATTATGGTAGTCAAAGACGGAAAGGTTACATATAATCAGGCAGGAGTTCTTCTAAAATCTCAACTCGAAGGACTTCTGTAAATATACGAATCTTAGAATAAACAATTAATACGGGGACACAAGGCAGACTTATGATTTTACTTAACAAAGAGGATATAAAGAAAGTATTTAATATAAGAGATGCCATCGAAGCTGCCAAGAAAAGTTATAAACTCTTTAGCGAGGGTGGCTGTGATGTTCCCCTCAGAACAATTGTCACAGGCGATAAGGGTGATTTCTGCTTTATGCCATCATACAGCAAAGACATGGAAACGGCAGCAATGAAAGTTGTAAATGTCTTTCCGGAGAATCAAGGAAAAGGACTTCCCGGTTCTATTGGACAGGTGCTGTTGATTGATGGAAACACAGGGGAGATCAGAGCTCTTATTGATGGTACATATGTTACTGCAATCAGAACCGCTGCTTCAAGCGGTTCTGCTTTTGATTTATTTGGAATCAGGGATGCCGGTATTGGGGCTTTGATCGGAACGGGAAGTCAAGCAATGTTACAGCTGGAGGCGATGCTGACAGCAAGACCTCTCAATGAAGTGAGAGTTGCAGCAAGAAATTTTGATAAAACTAAGAAATTTGTCGAAAAGGCTAAGCTAGAGCTTGCATCATACGGAGCAAAAATCTTGGCATACGAATCTGCAGATGATGCCGTAAAAGGAGCTGATCTTGTAACTCTTGTAACGGTGTCTAAAACACCTGTATGTAGAGCAGAAAATTTTAAACCGGGATGTACAATAAGTGCAGTTGGATCATATACTTATGATATGCAGGAGCTGGATCCTGCAGTATTTGCGAAATGCAGCAAGATATATTGTGATTCCTGCGAAGCTGTTTTGGCTGAATCGGGTGATATTCGGAGACCTCTTGATGAAGGACTCCTAATTAAAGATCAATTAACCGGAGATATAGGAGATTTTATCCTTGGTAAAATTCAAGGAAGAGAAAGAGACGATGAGATAATCGTTTTTAAAAACGTTGGAATAGGGGTGCTTGACCTCGTAGCTGCATCTGAAATTTACAATAAAGCGTTAAATGCTAACATTGGGCTCAAATGGAGCGAATAAACCAGTAATATTATTACAATGTAAATCCTCCTTAGGAGGATTTATTTTTGTATAGATTATATATAAATTGTAATCATTGTCATACTTAAGTCCATGAGATATAATAAATTGGTTATGAATAAAGAAAAAAATAAGACATATATTAGTGTCCACAACTTAATAGTAGACTTTACACAAATTAACGAAGAAGGCATAGAAGAAATCAAAACAAGGGCCATTGATGATGTCAGTTTCGATATAGAAAAAGGTAGCTTTATTTCGATAATCGGAATGAACGGATCCGGAAAATCGACATTGGCAAAATGTCTTAACGGTCTTATTGAGCCAAATTCCGGAGAAGTAATCGTTGACGGGATGAATACATCAGATGAAGAACACCTATGGGATATACGAAGCCGGGTTGGTATGGTTTTTCAAAATCCTGATAATCAGATAGTATCATCCTTAGTTGAGGACGATGTTGCGTTCGGTCCGGAAAATCTCGGAGTGGATCCGGCCGAGATAAGACAAAGGGTTGATCATGCACTCAAGCAGGTGGATATGTACGACTGCAAAGATAAGGGTGCACATATGCTTTCGGGAGGGCAAAAACAGAGAATAGCGATAGCCGGAGCTTTAGCTATGAGGCCTGACTGCATAATCTTCGATGAGCCTACAGCCATGCTTGATCCGAAAGGAAAGCTGCAGGTTATGGATATTATCAAAGAACTCAATCGAGAGGGGATAACAACAATCCTTATAACTCATTATATGAATGAGGCTGAACAGGCAGATCGGATAATAATTCTGAAAAAAGGCAAAGTTTACAGTGATGGAAAACCGAAAGATCTCTTTAGCAATCGGAGGCTTATAGAAGGTGCAGGACTTGAGATGCCGCCTCTTATAGATTTGAGGGATAAAGCAGGGCTTCCCGAATCAGCAACCACATTAGAGGATATAATATGTCTATTGAAATAAATAATTTAAGATATGTATATAATCCGGGAATGCCGGGGGAGACCGTTGCTTTAAACGATGTATCTCTTACCATTGGAGATGGTGAAATGGTAGGCATTATAGGGCACACTGGATCAGGGAAATCTACACTTTTGCAACATATGAACGGATTACTCAAGCCTGCTTCCGGAGATGTTTTCGTCGATGGACAATGCATTACGGATGGAAAAGCTAATCTTGTAGATATCAGGCGCAAGGTGGGGTTGGTATTTCAATATCCGGAATATCAGTTATTCGAGGAAACTGTTGCCAAAGATGTCGCATTCGGGCCCAGGAATCTTGGAATAGAAGGCGAAGAACTTGACAAAACAATACAGGAAGCTATTGAAATTGTCGGATTGAATTATAATGAAATACAGAATTCTTCGCCATTTGAACTATCAGGAGGTATGAAAAGACGAGTGGCAATAGCCGGAGTTATTGCGATGAGACCGTCAGTCCTTATATTGGATGAACCAACGGCAGGTCTTGATCCGACTGCTCACAGAGAGATTTTGTCGATGATTCGAAGAATAAACGACAATAGGGAAATTATAATTATTTTCGTATCCCACAATATGGATGACATAGCAAATATGTGTAGTAGAGTTGTAGTTATGGATAAGGGCAAAGTGTCATTGGAAGGCACACCACAAGAAGTCTTTGCTCAAGGCAGGCTCCTGGAGTCTATGGGGCTGGATGTACCGCCTGTTGTGCACATCATGAATAAGATTTCAGATGAGGTTAGCGGATTTTATAGCTCGGCTCTTACCATCGATGAAGCAGCAAAAGATATCAGAGAATACATTAAGAGGAAGAAATGATCAGAGACATTACGCTGGGGCAATATTTTCCGGGCAAATCACCAATACACAGACTTGATGCGAGAACAAAGATTATAGCGACATTTATGTTCATCGTAGAGATGTTTATCGTAAATAATTTTTGGGGATTTGTAATCGCCGGGATAGGCTTGTTTACTGTTATCGGTATTTCCCGTGTTCCTTTGAAGTTTATTTTCAGAGGACTAACGGCTGTATTTCTTATCATAGCATTTACCTTTATTATTAATCTCTTTATGTTCGATGGAAGGATTTTATGGCATTGGTGGATATTCAAAATAACATATGAGGGGTTAATAAGAGCTTGCTTTATGGTAATAAGACTGGTGCTTCTCATATTGGGTTCTTCTATCCTGACGCTTTGTACAAAACCTATAGCGCTTACGGATGGACTAGAAAAACTCCTAAGACCTTTTTCAAGATTTGGTGTACCTAGCCACGAAATAGCGTTAATGATGACGATAGCTTTGAGGTTTATTCCCACCCTTATGGAGGAAACGGATAAAATAATCAAGGCGCAGCAAGCCAGAGGTGCAGATTTTGAGTCAGGAAATATTCTAAGAAGAGCAAAAAGCCTAATACCTATATTGGTGCCACTTTTCATTAGCTCATTCAGAATAGCTCAGGAATTGGCACTCGCTATGGAGGCAAGATGTTATCATGGGGGAGATGGGCGTACAAGAATGAACGAGATACATTTTAATAAGGAAGATGTTGTAGCAGCTGTCTGGATGGTTGCATTTCTGGGAATAATAATTGGTTCGAGGTTTATCCGTTGAGACAGAGAAAAATTAAAAATCTTGAAAAAAAATATATAAAGTATGAAGACCTTATAGTTTACAATCCTATTTCATTCAAAGGAAAGTGGAGAGAATTAGGAAAGGGTAAGCCTGTATATCTTGAAATAGGATGCGGGAAGGGTAAATTCATTTCTGAAATTGCCGAAAGAGAACCGGGAAATTTCTTCATAGCAATTGAAGGGCATCGTAGTGTTATGCTTCGGGCATTGGAGAAGATAGATGAGAAGGGCCTCACAAATGTAATATTTATTCCTAAATTTGTGGAATCTCTTACGGAATGGTTCGATAATGCGGAGATATCCGGTATATATCTCAATTTCAGTGATCCTATGCCAAAAAACTACTGGTATAAGAGAAGGTTAACATATAGGGAAAGATTGAAGACTTATTTTGAGGTCCTAGAGAACAGAGGAAATGTGCAGTTTAAGACGGATAATACGGAATTGTTCGAGTGGACCATCAGAGAAATTGAGGCAGCGGATCTGAAGATTATTGATATAACAAGAGACTTACACGCAGACGAGGATATATACAATATTGAGACCGAATATGAAGAAAAATTTAGTGGGCTTGGCGAGAAAATAAAAAGAGTAATTATTGAAAGAAGAGTTTCAAAAGAAACGGAGAAGAAAGACATGTCTATTACATCGATAGCAGCATATAATGGAAGAAATATTCCTAATGAGGATAAAGTGTTTGCTGCGAGCGGACGGGCAAAAGCTCTAATAGAAGAAAAAGGTGAAGATGCTGTAATCAATGCAACCATTGGCTCTTTGCTTGATGATTCCGGTAAACTGGTTGTTATGAAATCTGTAGAAAAAGCAATGAAAACCTTATCAGCTTCCGAATTTGCTGAGTACGCCCCTATTGCGGGAACACAAGGATTCAAAGAAGCAATAATGAAAGCGGCGTTTAGTCCTTATGAGGTCAAAAGCTGTACAGCTGTTGTGGCAACGCCTGGTGGTACCGGTGCAATAAGGAATACAATTGCAAATTACTCATGTCCCGGAGATAAGATTCTTACACATAATTTGCATTGGGGAGCATATACCGGCATTGCTGACGAGATGGGACGAAGTCTTGAGTATTTCGAAATGTTTGACGACGAAGGAAACTTCAACATAGAAGATTTTGGCTACAAGGTTAAGAAACTTATCAAAAATCAAGAGCACCTGGTAATTATTTTAAATACGCCGGCCAACAACCCTACAGGATACTCTCTTTCCATGGATGACTGGTATGGAGTTAAGAGAATCCTCGACGCTATACCCCTTGATAAGAAAATAGCCCTCCTTGTCGATGTTGCATATATGGACTTTGCAGGAGAAGATGAGGATACCCGTGAGTTTATTAGCGTTATAGATAATATGAGAGCAAATATACTTCCTATAATTGCATATAGTGCATCCAAGACATTCTCCCTGTATGGCTTCAGGTGTGCGGCAATGATATGTCTTGCCAACAATTACGAGGCTGCAGAGGAGTTCGAGAGAGTATGTACATTCTCGGCAAGGGCGAGTTGGTCGAATTCTCCCAGAGCACCACAGGCTATTATCGAAAAAATATACGCAGATCCGGATCTTCTGGAAGAAGTTAGAAAAGAGAGAAAACACGATAGAAAAATGCTAAAGGCGAGGGGTACAGCATTTGCTTTGGAGGCTTCAAAAGTGGGACTGGAAATAGTTCCTTTTAGTGCAGGCTTCTTTATTGCTGTACCGTATGACGAGCCGGATAATCTATGTAGGGCATTAGAGAAAAAAGGAGTGTTCCTTGTTCCGATAAGAGATGGAGTCAGAGTTTCGGTTGCCTCAATTTCCGAACATAAATGCAAAAAGCTACCCGCAATAATCAAGCAGACGATGGATGAAATAAGATAGGCTTATGAAAAATTAGATAACAAATGCCTGATTTATCTTTCATAAAGCAGGCATTTGGTCTATAATATAGTTCATGCGCGGGTGTAGTTTAATGGCAAAACTCCAGCTTCCCAAGCTGATGTCGAGGGTTCGATTCCCTTCACCCGCTCCATTTATACCTCGAGGAGAATACTCGAGGTATTTATATTACTGTGATATTAAGATTCATTGTATTCTATACTGTAAATCTATATCCCAAACCCCTGACTGTAATGAGATGCTTGGGATTGGAAGGATCATCTTCAATTTTCTGTCTTATACGATTTACATATACCATTATTGCATTTTCATCTATGATGGTTTCTCCCCAGATTACGCTATATATCATATCTTTGGAGAATATGTGGTCAACATTATCGATGAAAAGCTTAATCATAGAATTTTCTTTGGAAGATAAAAGAATTTCAACATCATTTTTGTAAAACCGAAGGGTGGATGTGTTGTACTTGAATGGTCCGGCTGAAATAATATTTTTTGTTGTATCGGTAGTGCGGCTTCTTCGCATAAGGGCTTTTACTTTGGCGACGAGGGTTACGGGATTAAAAGGCTTAGTTATGTAATCATCAGCACCTATGTGTAACCCATATAAGGTGTCTCCGTCATCTTTTCTGCCGCTTACTACCATTATAGGAACGGTTAGGCCGCTTGCTCTTATCTTTTTTATAACAGAGAAGCCATCTATTCCACTCATATTGATATCCAGTAGTATAAGATCGTATTCATTTTCCGTAAGCAACTTTAACGCCGCCTCTCCACTTATGGAAAGATCTGCATCTATACCACTGCCTTGTAGCGCTTTATAAAGCATGTTCAGAATCGTCTTATCATCGTCAACAACGAGAACCTTAGATGTCATAATTATCTCCTCTTTGTCTATTATTATTTAAAGTATATGGGTTTGTTCGGATATCTTCAAGAATAAATGCTGTTTTTTTGGAAACTTGACTTTTGATGTATCAATACATGCTAAAATAATAACATCGTGGAGGAATCAATTATGAAGGAACGCCGAACAAGGGCAGCAATATTTACGGTTATGATTATTACGGCACTTACGCTTTTTGGGGTAGGCCTCTATAAGGCGTGGACGCATTTCATTGAATTTGATGAAACCACACTCCAGGAAAAAGATACTCAATTCTATAGCCTGCTAATGTCAGACGATGTTAATATATACAATTCCATTATGGGCTTCTCTCGTGAAGCGGAGAGCTCATTAAATCGTAGCACGATAAAGACCGGTCAACAGATATGGGAGGATACAGAAGATTTTACCGATCTTGAAGAGAGCCTCTCAAATAGCTCTGTGCGTTACAATCCTCTTTATTCGGATTTGCTTATTTTTGACAATAACAAAATCGTTTTTGCAATAGAGGGCTCCAAGAAATACACCTTCCTTACCGCTGCAAACGATAATAATTTTAGAATTTGCAGATCACCGAAAGGAAAGATTTGCATGGTTTATGAAGTAAAGGGTGATAATGCAATAACTTATGGAGTGGTAATGGATCTTGAGCTTCTATATCTGAATGCAACAGGCAGTACAGATATAGAAAAGCTCATTATGCTCGACAACACGGGCTCAATAATGATTTATAAAATTAACAAAGAAGTAAAGGTTGTAACCACAGGAACAAAAATAGACCAAAATTCGATAAAACGAATGCAGTTTATTGCAGAGTGTCAGCAGCTGCAAGTCAACGATGGGAAATCACTTCAAATAGATAGAAAAGATGGGGGTTCCTATACGGAAAGAATGGTGGTTGTATCAAGTAATAATACAATCAACGGAGAATTTGCGATTGGAATAACAGCAAATTATGACAATGCTGTAAGACCGTCAAAAAAGGCTGCGACGGGTATGCTGATTTATGGGGGAATGGCTGTAATTGGAGCAGCGATACTAGTCTTACTTATTATCCTGATGAAGAAAGTTGATAGTGACAATGCGATTGAACTTGAAAATTTAAGGAAAAGAAATGAATCCATGAAGGAGCTTAATCGTCAAATGCAGGAAATGTCGCATCACCAAAGGCTTGAAATAATAGGTACGATGACAGCAAGCATTGCTCATGATTTCAATAACCTTCTTACACCAATAATGGGTTACAGTATGATGACAATGGAGATGTTGCCGCCTGAGGCAACGGAATTACAGGATAACCTTATGGAAGTTTATAATGCTTCTGTTAAAGCCAAATCCATGATAACGAGGTTATCTGACTTGACGAAGAAAAGAAACAAGGAAGCTTATGTCCAGATAGATCCGGATGAGCTTATCAGAAGCTCATTACAGGTTACCCTGCCTGCGAAGCCAAAAGGGGTAGAGGTTAAGTGTAGATTTAACTGTGCAACAAGAGAGATAATGGGCGATTACACACAACTTTCACAGTTGATAATGAATATCATTCTTAATGCGTATGATGCCATGGAAGAAGAGGGTGGAACATTGCTTGTTTCAAGCAATGTTAGCGAAGAAAATGTCGAGATGACATTTAGAGACAATGGACCGGGTATGAATGCAGAAACGCTAACAAAAATTTTCGATCCGTTCTTCACAACTAAAAAATCAGGCAAAGGCACAGGACTCGGTCTCGCAATAGTATCACAGATAGTGTCAACCCATGGCGGTAATATATATGCAGATTCGGCACTCGGTAAGGGAACGGAGTTTAAGGTAACATTCCCTGTTATTCCTAACTAAGAATCAGTATTCAGCTTGTATCTTGAAGTGATTTCCGGAAGCTGAATCGCAGGTCATGTAATATGTGCCTGCATGGGGGATTTCGGATTTTGTTTCGTCAGAAAGATGACCCCAGCTTATATTTAGAACTGTACCTTCGAGAGCTTCGGTTTGATACCTTATATTTATCATTTTAGGTGAAAGTCCTTCCTTCGCCGCAGGAATAATATCCTCGACAAGATCTAGACATAGAGCGCTGTTCATATGGCGATTGGAATCTATGTAGCTGAACGGAACAGTGAATTCAGTGTGATGTGTGGTCTCTATGCTTTTTGGATTAGGTCTCATGCTGATTTCGTTTCCTGTGTTCACACTATCAAACATTAAATCGTAATCGGAAGGAATAATCATTGATCGAGTTTTGATATCGATAAGAGACCAAACAGCACCCGCATTTATAAGAGTTTCTCCTTCGGGAGTTTCAATGCTATAGTGACGATGGAGCAGCTTATGTCTGCCACCTGTCGGCCATGTTTTGACTACTATCTCCTCATCTCGCTTTGGCATTCTTTTTATCTCAGCTCTTTGCTTAATAAGAACCCATATAAGGCCTTTACCAAGGGTTACATCCGTACCGGTACCCGCGATGTTAAGGTGATCTGTTGATACGAGATGAAGAATAGAGAACATTCTGGAAGTTCTCAAACGCATGTATTTGTTAACATCGATGATTGGGATGTTGAAATTTCTTGAAAATATGCTAGTCATTATTTTACCTTTCTCGCAATAAAATACAATAATATAAATGCACAACTCAGTTATTATAACATACTTAGTTGCTGGTGGTTATTAACCTTATTTTGGAGAGATATATCTAAAAAAGTTATTTAATATGACCCGATAAAGAGTCCAAATATCAAAAATTTTACAATATTCATCATGGCGAAAGAAGGCGATAATCTGCTTTGAAAGTGATTCTTTATGGACATAAAAGTATGGCAAAAAATAGTCATACTTTTATAAGAAACATAATGTTTTTACAACAAAAAAAGAGAATGTTTATGTTATAATAACTAACGATACACCCACTATAATAAGCTAAATTGAAAGGAATTTTGAATATGATAATTCTGGTAGTAAATACAGGAAGCTCATCTCTTAAATACCAACTTTTCGATATGGAAGATCGTAAGGTTTTGGCAAAGGGAATATGCGAAAGAATCGCTGAAGATGGGCACATGAACTACAAAGTTGGTGATGAGACAGTATTTAGCAAAGACATTCCTCTGCCTGATCACGGTGTAGCAATGCAACTTGTAATAGATGCTCTGATAGATAAAGAGCACGGTGTAATATCCGATATGAACGAAATTCACGCTGTAGGACACAGAGTCGTGCAAGGAGGATCCTTATTTAAAAAGTCAGAAATCATTACGCCGGAAGTTGAAGCCGGTATAGAGCAGCTATCGGTAATTGCTCCTCTGCACAATCCACCTGCATTAGTGGGTATTCGTGCTTGTAAGAAAGTTCTTCCAAATGCAATAGGTGTTGTTGTTTTTGATACATCGTTTCATCAGACTATGCCTGAGGAGAGTTATATGTATGCTATTCCGATGGAGTATCTTGAAAAATATAATATACGCAAATACGGGGCTCATGGAACGAGCCATCGTTATGTTTCAGAGCGTTGTGCAGAGCTTTGCGGTAAAGACAAGAGCGAGATGAATATTATCACATGCCATCTCGGCAACGGGTCGTCGGTTACTGCAATTAAAGAAGGTAAGTGCTACGATACATCGATGGGACTGACACCTCTTGATGGACTAATTATGGGAACGAGAACAGGAACTTTGGATCCTACAGTTGTCAGCTTTATCAATGAGCAGACAGGAATGAGTGCTTCAGAAATCGTTTCAATGATGAATAAGAAATCAGGTCTCCTTGCGGTATCGGGAATATCCGGAGACGTTAGAGATATCTGTGAGGCAGAAGCAAAGGGGAACCATAGAGCACATATCGCAAGAGAAATGCTGCTTAAGTCAGTTCGTCACTTCATAGGAGCCTATGCGGCTGAGCTTGGAAAAGTCGATGCTCTGGTATTTACAGCCGGTATAGGTGAGAACGACATTGAACTTCGTGAGAAGGTATGCGACTATCTTGGATTCATGGGTGTCAAGATTGATACAGAGAAGAACAACTCAAGAGGAGAAGAGGTAGAGATTACAGCTCCGGGATCAACTGTTCGTACATTTGTTATTCCTACTAACGAAGAGCTGATGATTGCCATTGATACGCAAGCTTTGGCTGATGGCAAATAGTTTTCAAAATATTTTATATTTTGTTCACAATTTATATATTTCATGATTTTATTTACAAGTTATTGCTCAACAATAATATGAATAAGGAGATAATAAAATGACAAAAAGAGAATTTAAAACCATGGATGGTAATACTGCTGCTGCTCACGTATCCTATGCGTTTACGGAGGTGTCAAGCATATACCCTATTACTCCTTCGAGCCCTATGGCAGACTATGTTGATCAATGGTCTGCAGCTGGCAGGAAAAACATCTTTGGTTCAACCGTTGAGGTTGTAGAAATGCAATCCGAAGCCGGGGCAGCAGGTGCTGTACATGGCTCTTTGGGAGCAGGAGCACTTACAACAACCTATACAGCATCACAAGGTTTGCTTTTGATGATTCCTAATATGTATAAGATGGCCGGCGAGCTTCTTCCTGCAGTATTCCACGTTTCAGCACGTACAGTTTCTACACATGCACTTAATATCTTCGGCGATCACTCCGATGTATACGCATGTCGTCAGACAGGGTTCGGAATGCTTGCAGAGGGAAATGTTCAGGAAATAATGGACTTGGCTCCTGTTGCACACCTTGCAGCGATAGAAGGCAGAGTTCCTTTCCTTAACTTTTTTGATGGATTCAGAACTTCACATGAACTTCAGAAGATTGCAGTATGGGATTATAAGGATCTGGAAGAAATGTGCAATATGGATGCTGTAAATGCATTCCGTGACAAGAGCCTTAATCCTGAGCATCCTCATCTAAGAGGATCCCACGAAAATGGAGATGTTTTCTTCCAGCATAGAGAAGCTAGTAATACTTTCTATGACAACATTCCTGATGTAGTAGAGAAATATATGCATAAGGTCAATGAGAAGTTAGGCACAGACTATCAGCTGTTCAATTACTACGGTGCTGCTGATGCAGACAGAGTAATAATAGCTATGGGTTCTATATGTGATGTCGCAGAAGAAGTCATAGATTACCTAAATGCTAACGGACAGAAGGTCGGACTTATCAAAACAAGACTGTACAGACCTTTCAGAGCTGACAAGCTTATTGCTGCTCTTCCTAAGACGGCAAAAAAAATCGCTGTTCTTGACAGAACAAAGGAGCCTGGAGCTCTCGGAGAGCCTCTATATCTCGATGTTATAACAGCATTTGCTGAGGCAGGAATTGATGCAAGCGTTATTGGAGGACGATATGGACTTGGTTCCAAAGATACACCACCGGCTTCTGTGTTTGCAGTTTATGATGAACTTGCAAAGGCTGATCCTAAGAAGAAATTCACCATCGGAATTGTAGACGACGTTACCCATCTGTCGCTGGAGGAGAAGGAAGCACCTATTACCGCAGCTGCGGGAACTATTGAATGTAAATTCTGGGGACTTGGTGGAGACGGAACAGTTGGAGCTAATAAGAACTCCATCAAGATTATCGGTGACCACACAGATAAGTATGTTCAGGCTTACTTCCAGTATGACTCCAAGAAGACAGGAGGAGTTACAATTTCTCACCTGAGATTTGGAGACAATCCGATTAAGAGCCCATACTACATCAATAAAGCAGACTTTGTTGCTTGCCATAACCCTTCGTATATCGATAAAGGTTTCAAGATGGTGCAAGACGTTAAACCGGGTGGAACATTCCTGATTAACTGTCCTTGGAATCCTGAAGAAGTTGGTGAGCATCTCAACGCTGCTGCTAAGAGATATATTGCTAAGAACAATATCAACCTGTACATTATCGATGCTATTGAACTGTGTGCAAAGATTGGAATGGGCAAGAGAACAAATACAACCCTTCAGTCAGCATTCTTCTCACTTGCTGAAGTAATGCCTAAGGAAGATGCAATCAAGTTCATGAAAGAAGCGGCAACAAAGTCCTATATCAAGAAGGGACAGGATGTTGTAGACATGAACCACAAAGCAATCGATGCAGGAGCAGATGCACTTGTTAAGGTTGAGGTTCCAGCTGATTGGGCAGAGGCATTCGACCCAGCGACCGATGATATTATAGATGGCCGTGCAACTTTGGTAACACAGGTTAAGAATATTCTCAAGCCTATTGGCAATATGGACGGAGACAGCCTACCTGTATCTGCATTTTTGCCACACGTAGATGGGGAGTGGGAGCTTGGTGCATCCGCTTATGAGAAGAGAGGCGTTGCTGTAACGGTTCCTGAGTGGAATCCGACAACATGTATCCAGTGTAATCAGTGTGCTTATGTTTGTCCTCATGCTACAATCAGACCTTTCCTATTGGACGAGAACGAAGTTAAGAATGCTCCGGAAGGATTCAAGATGGTTGATGTTAAGGCAGGTAAGGGTAAAGGAGTATATAAGTTTGGAATTTCAGTTTCACCTTACGACTGCATGGGATGCGGAGTTTGTGCATCAATTTGTCCAAGCAACCCTAAGTCACTCGTTATGAAGCCTCTCGAGGAACAGCTTCCTGAACAGGAGAACTTTAACTATGCTGTTAAGGATATCGCTGTTAAGAAGGATATGACTGATAATACTCTTAAGGGATCTCAGTTTAGAACACCTCTGCTCGAGTTCTCCGGCTCTTGTGCTGGATGTGCTGAAACCTCTTATGCAAGACTTATCACACAGCTCGGTGGAGAAAATTCATATATTTCCAATGCTACCGGTTGTTCATCAATCTGGGGCGGACCTGGAGGAGCTGCACCTTATACAACAAATGCAGACGGACATGGTCCGGCATGGTGCAACTCATTGTTTGAAGACAACGCAGAACACGGTCTTGGAATGAGATTGGCAGTTAAGGCAAGAAGAAAAAATCTCGCTGAAGATGTTAAAGCGCTAATTGCAGGTGGTGTTGACGAAAATGTCAAAGTGGCTGCAGAAGAATGGCTCGAAGTATTCGACAATGTTGAAGAATCAAAGGTAAAGGGAGAGGTTCTCGTAGAAGCTCTTGAAGCTGCAGGAATCGGAGCTGAGATAATTGCACGCAAAGACCTCCTCGCAGAGAAGACAGTTTGGATCTTCGGCGGTGATGGATGGGCTTATGATATCGGATACGGCGGACTTGACCACGTGCTTGCAAGCGGAGAGAATGTCAATGTTATGGTATTTGATACAGAGGTATACTCAAATACAGGCGGACAGGCTTCCAAGGCATCCAATATCGGACAGGTTGCACAATTTGCTGCAGCAGGAAAGTCAATCGCTAAGAAGTCTATGTCAGAAATCTTTATGGCTTATGGTTATGTATACGTTGCGCAGGTTGCTATGGGAGCAAATCCTAACCAGACTCTCAAAGCAATTAACGAGGCAATTGCATACAACGGACCTTCAATCATAATCGGATATGCACCTTGTGAGATGCACTCAATCAAGGGGGGAATGGGTAATTGCCAGCTTGAGATGAAGAAAGCTGTAGAGAGCGGTTACTGGAATTTGTTCAGATATAATCCTGCTGCAAAGTCAGAGGGTAAAAATCCATTTACACTCGACTCAAAGGTACCGACAGGCGGATATCAGGACTTCCTGCTTAACGAGGCAAGATACAGCAGACTTGTAAGAGAGAATCCTGAAAGAGCAAAAGAACTCTTTGCAAAATCAGAGGAGACAGCAAAGGAACGTTACAATAGACTCGTAAGATTCAAAGATTTCTATGCACCTGAAGATAAGTAGTTAATTCGGTGAAACACTCTGAAAATTTCGAAGGTATGAATAATTAAAATAAAAGAGCTGTTCTTCTTAAAGGCTTAGCCTTATAGAAGAACAGCTCTTTTTAAATAGCTGATATAATTATTTATCTATCTATAGCTTGTCGTTACTGCCAAGAACATTTATTATCTTATGAGATACCATATCCTTAACTGCTTGTCTTGCCGGTTTAAGATATTGACGAGGGTCAAAGTGGTCAGGATGTTCAGCAAGATATTTGCGAATAGTTGCAGTCATGGCAATTCTAATATCGGAGTCAATATTTATCTTGCATACTGCAGAACGTGCTGCTTGTCTGAGTTGTTCTTCGGGAACACCTATAGCTCCGGGCATATTTCCACCATATTGATTTATTATTGCTACAAAATCTTGAGGTACAGACGAAGATCCGTGAAGGACTATAGGGAAACCCGGTAGTTTCTTGACAATTTCATCAAGAACATCAAATCTAAGTTGTGGATTTGTTCCCGGTTTGAATTTATAAGCCCCGTGCGATGTTCCTATAGCAATGGCAAGGGAGTCACAGTTAGTGCGAGCAACAAACTCTTCGACTTCTTCCGGTCTTGTGTATGAGCCTTCGCCTGCTTCAACTTTGACTTCATCTTCAATGCCCTCAAGAGTTCCGAGCTCTGCCTCGACAACAACACCGTGAGCGTGGGCATAGTCAACGACTTGTTTTGACAGCTTGATGTTTTCTTCAAAAGGCAGAGAACTACCATCAATCATGACGGAAGTAAAGCCACCGTCAATGCATGCTTTACAGGTTTCAAAATCCGGACCATGGTCTAGGTGAAGCGCAATGGGAAGCTCCGGACATTCAAGAAGGGCCGCTTCCACCAGCTTGATTAGATAGTTGTGATTGGCATATGCTCTTGCACCTTTGGAAACTTGGAGAATAACGGGAGATCTTGTTTCAAGACATGCTTCTGTAATACCTTGTATAATCTCCATGTTATTGACATTAAAAGCACCAACAGCGTAACCGCCTTCATATGCTTTTTTGAACATTTCAGTTGTTGTTACTAATGGCATGAATTACCTCCTTATCTAATGATGATTATAGGATTAAATAGTAAATTTCAAAATACCTCTTAGTTGATTATAGCATAATTAAAAGTAACAAGTATTAAGTATAGAAGGAAGAAAATCGTGTAAAGGTATAAAACTTATATAAAAATTTGCTATTATAAAATAACAGTTGATTGTTTATACCAAATAAGTGTTATAATACACATAATACACTTTGGACTTATTCATGATACGAAAAGTGTAACTAAATGAAACAAGATTAGAAGAAGAGGAGTAAAATGGCGGATCACACGATCGAATTAAGAAAAGTATCAAAATACTATGCCGGAGAAGACACCGTAAGCCTCGGTTTTTCGAGGATAGATCTTAATTTGGATATGGGAGACTTTGTTGCGATAACGGGAGAGAGCGGTAGTGGTAAATCCACTTTGCTTAATATAATATCCGGCCTTGATACATATGATGAGGGAGAAATGTTCGTATGCGGAGAAGATACTGCAGGATACGGTACAGAAGATTATGAGATTTATCGTAAGACATATATAGGAAACATCTTTCAAGACTTTAACCTCATTAATAGTTATAGCGTATACCAGAATATAGAGACGGTAATGCTTCTTGGTGGTAAGAAGAAGAGCGAGTGCAAGGAAAAAATTCTCGAACTTATAGATTTGGTGGGTCTTAACGAATACACAAAGACAAAGGCATCTAGATTATCAGGAGGGCAGAAGCAGAGGGTAGCTATCGCCCGGGCCCTGGCTAAAGACGCTCCAATTATAGTGGCAGATGAGCCGACAGGAAATCTTGACAGTGCTTCGGCTAAATCCGTAATGGAAACTCTTAGCAGGGTTTCTGCTAACAAACTCGTTGTTATTGTAACGCATAACTATGAGCAGGCGGAGCCTTATGTGACTCGAAAACTGACCATGCATGACGGAAAGATTATAGAAGATAAATTTATAAAGCCTCCTCGCAACCTTACGGACAATACAGATGAGTCTGCAGAATTTGATACGGAACATGTAGAAGAGAACACAAGAAGGCACAGTGCTGGAAGAACCTCACGAAGATCTGCGAGACATAGTGCAGATGAAAAAGCATATAACAGTATGAGAAAAGGTTCGGAGCTTAGGCTGGGTCTGCGCAATTCTTTTAACTTGCCTACTAAATTCTTACTTTTGCTAATTGTATACCTTTTTGTTACTACATCTGTTCTCAGCCAATATGCATCTACAAAGAACAGTTCTCATGAAGGGGACCTTCTGGGATTTAACAATTTCTTCGTAAATTCTGACACGAGAAGAATAGTCGTAACCAAAGAGGACAAGACCAGTTTTACAAACGAAGAGATTACAAAGATTGAAAAGATAAAAAATATCGAATACGTTGTTCCTAATGATTTGGCCCTTGATAAGGGAGTAAATTTTACTATCGGAGATTTTTATGTCGAAGGGTCAGTATATCCGACCAATATGGTTGATGAGAATAAACTGAAATATGGAAGCATGCCCAAGAACGACTACGAGATAGTAATCGAGACAGATCCTTCTAACAGCTCATACGAAGAAATTGTTAAAAATGGCAAGTCTATGGTTGGAAAAAAAGTCGTTTTAGAAGATATGGATGGTATGCAGACCTATAAATTCGGTCATCCTGTTAGGATAGCCGGCATAATAATAGATGATAACACCGGAGAGAACGTAGCTTCGGCTATGTATGGATATTCTAAGGTGTATATCAGTGAAAGTATGCAGAACAAGATGCTAATTACTATGATGGCTTCATCTTCAAGAACGGAGATTAATTTCAATGGAACAAAGGTTAAGAATAGCGGAGAATATGAAAAGAGTCTCTATTCTTCCGACAAGGTGCCAAAAGGTCAAGCGTATATCTTAGAGGATCAATCGGGATACTATAACGAAGGTAGGGCTGTTGGCGAAGATATTAAGGTCAAAGCGGAGAATATCTATTTTGAATCCAAGATTAGTCTCGAGGTTGGAGCTGTCATTACATCGCAGAACTCAAAAGCTCTCCTGGGAATCGATAAGGAAGAAATTCTGGGATATAATAATTGTATTTTTATGAACGATAAAGACTTTAACACTTTGTTTGATAAAGGAAATTATCAAATTAGCGCATTTATGGATAATGAGCTTAAGTCTGATGATACAGTTGAGACATTAAATGGGATGGGATACAAAACCTTGCTGCTCAAGGATACGCTGACAGACATCACGGGTGGATTCTCATTTGTAATTCAGCTGATGACTTACCTGAGGTTGATACTTGGGTTTGTTGTCCTCTTCTATATAGCGTATGCGGTAATAAAATTGATAATGCGATCACGCAACTCATATTATTCAACACTGCGAATTCTTGGTGCAACCAAGAAGAATACGGATATTATCCTACGTGTCGAACTTATTATTATGATGACGATTGCGTATATGATAGATATCATTTTTGTTCTATTAGTCAAAAAAGGGATTATCAATATCAGAACGATTTCTAAACACTTAATGTTCCTGACGGTATATGATTATGTAATATTGGCGGTATTGCTTCTTGTGATGTCACTCCTTCTTTCGAGCAGATATTCAAGAAAAATATTCAACAAGAGTGCAATGAAGACGTTCCGGGAGGAGGTGTAGAGGTGATAAAACTTAGTAAAGTAAATAAATATTTTTATAAAGGAAAGCCTAACCAGATTCATGTAATCGATGACACCTCAATGATGCTTCCGGACAAAGGAATTGTATGTCTGCTTGGACCATCCGGCTGTGGTAAAACAACATTGCTCAATGCGATAGGCGGTTTGGATAAAGTAAATTCGGGCAAGATTACAGTCGATGGAGATGTAATTACAAACAGGTCGACGAACAAAATTGACTCAATAAGAAATGCCAAGATAGGATATATTTTCCAAAACTTCTATCTTCTTGATGACAGAACAGTATTTGAAAATGTCGCTATTGCTCTGAGAATGGTGGGCATTAAAGATAGTGAAATTCTTGAGAAAAGAGTTAATTACTGCCTTGAGAAAGTAGGTATATATCAGTATAGAAATAAGAATGCAAATGCACTTTCAGGTGGACAAAGGCAACGTGTCGCTATAGCCAGAGCTATAGTCAAAAACCCACGAATTGTAATCGCCGATGAGCCTACCGGAAATCTCGACAGTGGGAATACTATTGAGGTTATGAATATAATTAAGGCTATTTCTAAGGACAGGTTGGTAATACTCGTTACCCATGAGAGAGAAATAGCGGAGTTTTATTCAGACTATGTAGCCGAGATGAAAGATGGGAAGATTGTCAGTGCATACGATAACGACTCATCAAGATACCTGGATTTCCAGCTTGACAACAAAATATATCTTAAAGATATGGCTATTGAAAAATCTTTCAGAGATGATGATATATCGGTTAATATTTACAGCGATGAGGAACGACAGGCAGATATCAAGCTCGTAATCAGAGGGAGTAATCTCTATATTGACACAGGAGGCAAACTCAATGTTGTTGACGAAGCAGCAAATATAGAGCTGATAGACGACCACTATACGGTTATGGATGAGGGGATATTCAATGAGAGCGATTTTGAATATGATAAATACCTACCGAAAAACTTTAAGGGAAAATATACTTCCATATATACATTCGGGAATCTCGTAAGCAATGGGTGGAATACAATCAAAAATTTTAAGAAGCTTCGCAAATTCTTGCTCGTAGGATTCTTGTTTGCAGCAATGTTCGCTCTATTGGCAGTCAGCAATGTCATGGGAATTTTTGATGTTCAGCCCAAAGATTATTTGACAACAAACGCCAACTATATTAGCGTTGCAAATCCGGATAAGAACGACAATCTGATGAATGTGATTGAAGGCCTCGACAGCGTAAGCTATGTTCTTCCGGGAGATACAAAGTGTGCAGTTGATTTTCCTATGGACGACTACTTACAGACATCATACGCAACAGCAGACATCAATGTTTCCATTGCTCTTTCTAATACTCTTATCGAGGAACAGATTTTGTATGGAAAACTTCCTAAAGGGAAAAAAGATGTCGTTATTGACAAGTTTCTAATTGATAAGTTCATAAGAGAGAATAAAGGCAAATCCATAGGTCTGCTCACACCTGAACAGTTTATTGGAAGAAATATTAAGGTTCCTAATCTGACGGATTTTGTAATTGTAGGGATTTCAGATGTTCAGTCTCCTTCGATGTTTGTCGATAAGAGTCAAGCGATGTATATTCTTACCAACTCGAAGGGCCAGCCTGAAGAAGAGACGAGGGATTATGGTATGTCGATGGAAATGGATTCTCTGGATGACACAAATCTTGTTCAAAGCGGTAAAATTAAAGATAGAAAGCTAGCGAAGTCTAATATCAAGATAAAAACGGGTAGCGAACCGAAAGAGCCTTATGAGGTGATAGTTAATAAAGCTTACGAGTACGAGTACACGATTGGCAAAACCATACCAACAAAAATGGGTGGGAAGAAACTCAAAGTTGTAGGTTTCTATACTAGCGATGAGTCGCAAGAGGAAACTATGTATGTCACATCGGAGACAATTAAGAGAGACTTCATAAAGAAGCAGAAGAATTTCAGTGTGTATGCGCCTAATGTCAAACAGGTTCAAACTATGCTGGAGCATGAAGGCATATCTTCGGTCATAAGTGCTCAAAAAGACAAGGATACATACATAAGACAGATGAGCGGAAAACTCAAGTCATCACTTATCGTAGCAGCTATCATACTCTTTATATCACTGATAGAGATGTTCTTGATGTTGCGGTCTTCTTTCCTTGCAAGAATCAAGGAGGTCGGAACTCTTAGAGCGATAGGACTGAAAAAACGTGACATATATCGTATGTTTGCAGGAGAGATACTTGTAATTACGCTTGTAACTGCAATACCGGGTATAATCCTTATGTATTATTTTCTGTTTAATATTATTAAGGTTACTGAATATCTTGCAGGACTTTATATGGTAACACCTGTAGTTGCAGTGATAACATTAGTTGTAGTCCTTGTCTTTAATATGTTGGTAGGGCTTATACCTGTCTTTTCTGTAATGAGAAAGACTCCGGCGTCTATACTGTCAAGAACAGATATATAGAAGTAAATAATATTGCAATACTTCATACGAAAATAAATTCTAAACGAAATATATCTGAATAATCTAAATAATACGAGGAAGACGCATAATGCATCTTCCTCGTATTATTTAGGCAGATTCAATTGTCAGTTACTATTCTATCCCCTGCGATTTTCTTTGCATGAGATTTCGGTTACATCAATTTTAAACATAAAAACGGTATTTAGAGCTTTTTCATCTAATTGCCAATTTGATTTTCCGGTGTATGAAGACATAATCAGTTCAAGAGCTTTTTTCTTATCTTCATTTGATTCAAGACGGCTGGCTACTCCTTTGCCTATAACGCTCTGATATCCGGCAGAATGTCCACATGCGGTGTCGGCCTCGTGGAGCTCAAATTCTGTATCCATTTCAAAGCCAATGACAGGATGCTTTTCAAGAATTTCAACTTTTCTTCCCTCTTTGGCACTATGAAAGAATAGTGATCTATGACCTGCTTCGTTGATGTAACCGAAGCATACCGGAACAATGTAGATGTCTTCTTCGTCAATAAGGCCCAATCTTAGAACCTTGCAACTACTGATGATCTCATCAATTGCTTGAGGAGATGTTACTTCTCGATCTTTGAGTCTCATAATTTTCCTCGCATTTCTGATAATTATCCGGTGATAATATCTGTTTCTTGCTCCAGGGAAGTTTTAAGTATATTGATAAGCTCTGGATTATTACCGCTGTTAGTATGGTATTTATATCCAAATTCCCTTTAAAGGTTATTATAAATGATAACAAAAGCAAGTAGCAAATAAATAGTAGATATTAATAAAAAGATGACATAGTTACATTAGCTTAGGGGAATTAAAATTGGCAATAAAAGAACATATATATTGCAGGAGGGCATGTCTAAACAACATAATATAAAGGTTCATTTTATTTTAATGACAGCTTAATCGTGATATAATCATTTATAATTATGAAAATATTTATCCGGAGGTGGAGCATGGCATTTGCAACAAAAGAAGAATATACAAAGATGGCGGGAAACTTCATTCATGACATTATTGATGAAGACCTCAGAACAGAAAAACATACACATATAATCACGAGGTTTCCACCGGAACCCAATGGTTATTTACATGTAGGTCATGCAAAATCCCTGTGTCTGAATTTTGGAACTGCACTTAAGTATGGAGGCACATGTAATCTCAGATACGACGATACCAATCCTGTTAAGGAAGATATCGAGTTTGTGAAATCAATAGAGAATGATGTTAACTGGCTTGGCTTTCAGTGGGATAAGAAGCTTTGGGCATCTGATTATTTTGATACTATGTATGAGGCGGCTGTTGAGCTTATCAAGAAAAATAAGGCTTTCGTTTGTGAGCTTACACCTGAGCAGATTAGAGAACATAGAGGAACATTGACAAATCCTGGTACTGAGAGTCCTTACAGAAACAGACCTATTGAAGAAAGTCTTGAACTGTTCGAGAAAATGAGGGCCGGAGAATTCGAAGACGGCGAAGTTTGCCTGAGAGCTAAGATTGATATGGCAAGTCCTAACATTAATATGAGGGATCCTGTAATTTATAGGGTTGTTCATGCATCACATCACAATACAGGCGACAAATGGTGTGTATACCCAATGTACGACTTTGCTCACCCTATAGAGGATGCGATAGAGGGCATTACCCATTCGCTTTGCACTCTCGAATTTGAAGACCACAGGCCTTTATATGACTGGGTAATTAATGAGGTTGGATTCTGGCCTAATCCACCAAGACAGATAGAATTTGCGCGTCTCAATATTACGACAATGCTTATGAGCAAGAGGCTTTTGAAGAAGTTGGTCGATGATGGCAGCGTATCCGGATGGGATGATCCAAGACTACCGACATTGGCTGGATTAAGAAGAAGAGGATATACACCGGAGTCTATTAGAAAATTCTGTGATGATATCGGAGTGTCTAAAGCTGACTCCACTATAGATATTGCTCAGCTTGAGCAATGTGCGAGAGAAGACTTGCAGTCTAAAGTATCGGCGATCAATGTCATCACAAATCCTATTAAAGTTGTAATTGACAACTATCCGGAAGATAAGATTGAAATGTGTACGGTTGAGAACAATAGTAAAGTTCCGGAAATGGGAAATAGAGAAATTCCTTTCGGTAGAGAAATCTGGATTGATGGCGATGATTTTATGGAAGTGCCGGCAAGAAAATATTTTAGACTCTATCCCGGTAATGAAGTGAGGCTCAAGGGAGCATACTTTATTACCTGTAATGAAGTAGTGAAGAACGAAGATGGCAGTGTTAAAGAACTACATTGCACATACGATCCTGAGACCAAGAGTGGTAGCGATTTTACAGGTCGCAAAGTTAAGGGTACCATTCACTTTGTTGAAGCAAGTACAGCAGTTAAAGTAGGTATCAGAGAGTATGGATATCTTCTGACAGAAAATGAAGAGACAGGGGATCAGGAATTCGATAAGGATTCATTGGTTGAAACTTGGGGATATGCTGAACCAAGCGTTAAAGGTGTCAAACCCGGAGAGAGATTTCAATTCTTCCGCAAGGGATACTATATTGCAGACACAGAAATGAGTACAGAAGATAATAAGGTATTTAACAGTATAGTAGGACTGAAGAGCTCTTGGAAATAGCTAAGGAGTAGGGCAATAGAGAAGCTTCTTGAAACGATACTTAATTTCTTCGAGGATTTTCCGGAGATTGCAAAACAAATAACCACTGTATCTAGGTGGTTATTTGTTGTGTTGACAATATATATTCTATTCGTTTGCATAGTGTCGCTCCTTAGCACGAGAGTCACGCCTGAAGTATGGGGATACTTCCTTGTGGAGGATGGGGGTAACTATCCAATAACCCATTGGGAAAATGTTATAGGAAGAGCTAAGTCAGTAGATATAAATATTCCGCTTAAGACGATTTCAAATAATCAAGCTATTTTGAACAGAACTAAGGATAGAAGGTGGGTATTTAAAGATCTGGGATCCAAGAATGGGTCTGAGATAAATGGTTATAGACTTAAATCAGAAAAAAGCTATTATGTAAATCCCGGTGATGAAATTACTATGGGAGGCGTTCACTGCACTGTTGCTCCGGCAAGCCTGGAGGAGAGTAGGAACAACTTGTTTATGAGAGAAATGGACAAGGGCCCGGTTGCTCCGTGGAAAATAATGCTGGCGATAACGGTTTTCCAAGGGCTGTCTATAATCCAACTGATAATTGGCATGGGCAAGGAGATAACTTTAACAGCCTTACTTTCAATTGTAATATTATCGGTTGTAATGTGGGTATATGTCGGATTCTTTAAGAGCATGAGGCGTAGAGGCTTCGAGATGGAGATGATAGCCTTCTTTATGACTACTATTAACTTGACGATTATGTCATCCTATAACCCCGCAGATACATTAAAACAGCTCGTAGCAGCCCTTTTAGGTATAGGCCTTATGATTGTTATGTGTATTTACTTAAGGGATTTGGAGAGAACTAAGAAAATAAGATCTACACTTATAGGACTTTCTGTTTTGTTGTTCGCAATCAATCTTATATTTGGAACGAACAAATACGGTGCTGCAAACTGGATAGTTATTGGAGGAGTTTCCGCTCAGCCTTCCGAAATAGTTAAACTCGCATTGATTTGCATAGGTGCAGGAACACTTGAAGAATTATACAATAGGAAAAACACTATTATGTATGCAGGCTTTGCATTTTTCTGCGTGGGCTGCCTTGCAATAATGGGGGACTTCGGAACGGCACTTATATTCTTTGCAACATTCCTTGTTGTGTCCTTTCTTAGAAGTGGCGATCTTTCGAGAATGATACTGACTATCGCAGGTTCAGGCCTTATGGGTCTTATGGTGCTTAGATTTAAGCCTTATATAGCATCGAGATTTGCTGTATGGGGGCATGTATGGGATTTTGCTAATGATCAAGGATACCAACAAACAAGGACGATGTCTTTCGGAGCAGGTGGCGGGCTTCTTGGCCTTGGAGCCGGTAATGGCTCTCTCAAGAATGTTGCTGCATCCAATACGGACTTGGTGTTCGGCTTTGTAATGGAAGAATGGGGGTTTATAATCGCAGTTCTTATGGTGCTGTGTATCATAACTCTAAGCTTGTTTGCGGTTATATCGATAGTAGCAGGCAGGTCGACATTCTACACAATAGGTGCATGTGGAGCGGCAACAATGTTTCTCGTGCAAACAATACTTAATGTCTTTGGAGCTTTAGATTTATTCCCTTTGACGGGAGTAACTTTCCCTTTCCTATCCTGTGGTGGAACGAGTATGTTAGCTTCTTGGGCTATGCTTGCATATTTTAAGGCCGCAGATATGAGGGAAAATGCAAGTTTAGCTGTAAGAAAAGAGGATTAGTATGCGCAAACAGGAACGAAGGGCGATAATATGCGTACTAATTGCTGCTGTACTGTTCAGTGGTATAGTTATTTTTGGCTGGAGATTTGTAAAGCATGGCAGTGAATGGGCAAGCTTCTATGGCAACACACAGATTTATACAGATGGAATGATCAATAGAGGGACTGTCACCGATAGGAACGATGAAGTCCTTATGGAGTGCACAAAAAAAGGCATATTTTACAATTCAGATCCGAGCATTAGACAAGCAACAGTTCATGCAGTTGGGGATCCAAAGGGAAATATTGCGACTGGTGCAATCAATGTATTCAAAAGTCAACTGATAGGATATGATATATTAAATGGCACATATGATACCTCATCCGATGGTAAGAAGATTAAACTTACAATAGATGCCAAGGCAAATAAAGTCGCATATGATGCTCTCTATGGGAGGACGGGTACTGTTGGTGTTTTCAACTGGAAAACCGGGGAAATAGTTTGCATGGTAAGCACTCCTGCCTTTGATCCGGCAGGCGATCTTCCTGTCGATACCGAGTCATCATACTATTTTAATAACTTTCTAAGTGGAGCAATGACGCCGGGCTCGATATTCAAACTTGTTACATCTGCTGCTGTTATTGATACTTTGCCGAATAAAGATTCCTTTAGCTTTACATGTGATGGTACAAATGAATACCACGGAACAGACTTTACAGATGTGTACGCTCATGGAACGGTAAACTTCAGAAGTGCATTGGCACAATCCTGTAACGGAGCATTTGGAAAGCTTACTCGAGAGGTTGGCCCGGAAACGATGAAGAAGTATGTCGATAATCTGGGTCTCACAAAACCTATCGAGATAAATGGAATAGAGACGGCTGCAGGTTCTTTCAGTTTCCCGTCAGATAATGATGTAACTTTGTCATGGGCAGGAATAGGACAGGCGAAGGACTTGGTTAATCCTTGCTCGATGATGGTATATATGGGTGCAATAGCAAATGAAGGAAAGGCGGTTCAGCCATCTCTAATCAAGAGCGCAACCTTCGTTAAAGAGTTGACCGGAGGAAAGTCTCTCGGTAAATATCTTTCCGAAGACACAGCAAATGAACTCAAAAGCATGATGAAGAATAATGTTACTTCAAACTATGGAGAGGAAAATTTCCCGGGGCTTGATCTTTATGCAAAATCAGGAACAGCAGAGACCGGAGCGGATACTTCGGAAGCCTGGTTTGTAGGATTTATAGACAATAATAATTCACCTTATGCATTTGTCGTCTGGGTCAAGGATGGTGGTTATGGCTCGCAGGTGGCCGCACCTATTGCACGTTCTGTGCTTAATCAGCTTGTAGATTAGAATCAAAATATAGAAAAGACTCTTTTTCATACTATGGGAAAGAGTCCTTATTTATTAAAATGCGATTATACTTTGTAGAAGGTAGACTTTCTATGTAGAGGAGAAATATAAATATGAAGTTGATACATTTATCTGACCTCCACTTGGGAAAAAAGGTTAATGAATTTTCAATGATAGAAGATCAGAAATACATTCTGACAAAAATTATAAATATAATTGATGAAGAAAAACCTGATGGAGTAATTATTGCCGGTGATATTTATGATAAGTCAGTCCCCTCTACTGAAGCGGTAGCACTTCTGGATGACTTTCTTGTTAAATTATCAAAACGCAATCTTCAGGTTTTTATAATAAGCGGTAATCACGATTCCCCGGAACGTCTCGCTTTCGCCAACAGACTTTTGGGCACAAAAGGTGTTCATATCTCCTCTGCTTATGATGGAAAGGTGGAGGCTGTTGAATTAGAAGATGAATACGGAAAATTGTATATTTATCTTTTGCCCTTCATAAAACCTGCACATGTCAAAAGACACTTCCCGGATGCAGAAATCGTAACCTACACAGATGCCATCAGCTATGCCATAGAGAATATGAATGTTGATAAGAGTAAAAGAAATATCCTTGTAACACATCAGTTTGTGACAGGTGCTGAACGATCGGATTCAGAAGAAATATCTGTGGGAGGCTTGGACAATGTCGACGCAATAGCTTTCAAGGGCTTCGACTATGTGGCATTAGGACATATCCATGCTCCTCAAAATGTGGGTAAGGATTATATCAGATATTGTGGAACACCGCTTAAATATTCATTCTCAGAGTCCAAACATAT